>Ga0209098_1002018_pt1 | contig 18389 bp, 10 predicted proteins | sample AD_JPNHW1_MetaG_FD_184429 | JGI IMG/M metagenome (GOLD analysis project Ga0209098, IMG submission 184429) | Active sludge microbial communities of municipal wastewater-treating anaerobic digesters from Japan - AD_JPNHW1_MetaG (SPAdes) (version 2) | ecosystem: Engineered > Bioreactor > Anaerobic... | reverse complement strand
GAACGCGTCGCGGAACGCGTCGCATTCCGCGTAGGGATCGGGGCGGAGGACTGCCACGCGGTAGCCGAGGGCCGCGAGGCTCCGCGTCGCCACGAGGTCGTCCCTGAGGAGGGGGCTCACGAGGACAATGGCGCTGCGCGGCGGGAAGAGGCTGACCGGAAGGTTGTCGAAGCGTTCGAAGACGGCATGGTCGCCGAGGCTCGCCCGGGCCGCGGCCAGCTTCACCTTGAGCCTCTGCTCGCGGCCCAGTCCCGGCGCCGTCCACTCCACGGCGGCGCCATAGGAGAGGAAGGCCACCCGGTTGCCGCCGTCGAGTAGCTCGTCGGCCACGGAGGCCGCGGCCGAGACGGCCGCCTCGAAGAGCCCGAGGTCGGGATAGGCCTCGGCCCGCGCGTCGAGGATGATGCCCACGTCGAGGGCCTTCTCCTCCTCGTACACGTTGACGATGCTCTCGCCCCAGAGGGCCTCGGCCCGCCAGTTGAGGCTCCGCAGGGGGTCGCCCGGGGCATACTCCCGGGTCATCGCGAACTCGCCGCCCTGGCCCCTCCTTTTCTCGCGCGAGACGCCCGAGAAGGGCCGCGTGGCGGCCGCGCGGAAGCCGGGGCCCTGGGCGGGGAGAGGCGCGGGCGGAACCACCGCGAGGCCGGGAGCGGGAAGTTCCGCCCTCGCCCTGAGGCCTGAGAAGGCTGTTTCGGCCATCGCGTGGATCGCCTCGAAACGGTAGACGCCCCGCCTGGCCTCGAGCCCGTATTCGATCACGGCGACGGCTCCCTCGTCGAGGCTGCCGCGCCAGAGGGCCGAGCCGCTTGCCAGGGCGGCGCCCTCGGGGAGGATGTCCTCGAGGATGAGGCACTCGATCCGTGGTCCCTTGTTGCTGACCTCTATCCTGACCCTGACGGGCTGGCCCGCGGCGGCGAAGGAGGGGCTTGTGCCGCGGCTGGCCTCGAGGCGCAGGACTGGAGGCGAAGCGAAGAGGCCGATGGCCGCCCAGGCGGCGAGGGGAAGGGCGGCGGCGAAGCAGCCGCCGTCGGCGAGGGCGATGCCGAGGGCCGAGAGGAGGATGGCGAGGGCTGCGGCGGCGAGGCGCGCGGGTGACGGGGAGCCGCGGCATGCGGGCCTGTCAGCCTCCGCCATGTCGCCGCCTCCCTTCCATTCCTCATCCATCCGGTTCTAGGCCTCCGCCTTGGGCACGGGCACCGTGTCTATCACCTGCCGCACCACGTCGGCGACGAGGGTGTCGGCCGCCCAGACCTCGGGCTTGAGGATGACGCGGTGCACGAGGGCCTCGAAGGCGCACCACTTGATGTCGTCGGGGATGACGAAGGAGCGCCCGTCCATGACGGCGCGCGCCCGACCGAGCTTGAGGAGGGCCAGGGAGGCCCGGGGGCTCGCGCCGACGGCCACGCGCGGCGCCTCCCTCGTGGCGCGGGCAAGCTCGACCGCATATCGCGCCACGTCCCGCTCGACGTGGGCCTCCTCGGCCGCCATCGCGAGGGCCCGGAAGGCCTCGGCGTCGCAGACCTCCTCGAGGACGGGCTCCTCGGCCCTGCGGCCGGCCCGGCGCATCACCACCTCGAGTTCCTCGTCGCGGGAGGGGTAGCCGATCGAGAGCTTGGCGAGGAAGCGGTCGAGCTGGGCCTCGGGCAGGGGAAAGGTGCCTTCGTACTCGATCGGGTTCTGGGTCGCGATGACCATGAAGGGCGAGGGGAGGGGCAGGGTCCTCCCCTCGAGGGTCGCCTGCCTTTCCTCCATGGCCTCGAGGAGGGCGGACTGGGTCTTGGGCGGAGCCCTGTTCACCTCGTCGGCCAGGACGAAGTTCGCGAAGAGGGGGCCCTCTATGAGGCGGAGGTTGCCCGTCGCGCGGTCGAGGACGTAGGCCCCGGTTATGTCGGCGGGGAGGAGGTCGGGCGTGAACTGGATGCGCTTGAAGCTGCCGCCCACGACGCGCGCGAAGCTCCTCGCCGCGAGGGTCTTGGCGAGGCCGGGCCTGTCCTCGATGAGGACGTGGCCGCCCGCCATCGCGGCCCCGAGGAGGCGCTCGAGGAAGGGCCTCTTGCCGACGACGGCCTTCTCGAGCTCGTCGAGTATCCTCTGGCAGGTTGCCGCCGCCGTCCGCGCAGTTCCGTTGTCCTTCATGCCTTGCTCCTTGGCTCTCCCCGGGACCACTCCTCGAGGAGGTCCAGGGCCATGCTGTAGTCTCCGATGAAATTACCCGCGGGCTTCTCCGACTGGTTCCGGTCCAGCCAGTCCGTGGAAAGGAAGTCGACGAGGCGCCTGTCGGCGTCCCAGTCGCCGGTCTCCATGATCTCCCGCGCCGTCCTGTCGTCGACGCCGAGGCGCGAGGATATCGCGTCGCGCGCGAGGCGCCTGAGCATCTCGGCGGCAAGGTCCCGCGACCAGGGCCGGGTCGCGGCCTGGCCGAGGAGGGCGGCGAGCTCCCCCGCGCCCCGCCTCCGCGGGCGGGCGGCCGCGACGGGCCTGGGCTTCCTCCGCCTCGCGGCGCCGAGGACCGCCGCGAGCAGGGCCCCGGCGATGGCCGCCGCCGCCGCGATGCGCGCCATGACCGGCGCGAGGCCCGTCCAGCCGCTCATGCCTCGCCTCGCGCGTTGCCGGCCGCATGACGCGCCTCGATCGCGGAGAGGGCCCTGATGGCGCGGTCCCGGTCCGCCGCGCCGCATGCCTCGGCAGAATAGCGGGCCTTCTCGAAGACCGAGGTGAGCTCGAGGATCTCGGGCTCGGCCGCGCCGAGGGCGGCGAGCCGGGCCGCGAATTCGCGGGCGGTGAGGGCTCCGACGTTCCGGCCGTCGGCCCTGGCCCTCTCCTCGAAGATGGCGCACATCGCGCCGTAGCATTCGACCACGGCGTCCCGTACCGGGTCCCCGAGCTCGATCCGGCGCCTGGCCCTGCCCGCGGCCTCCGCGGCGGCGAGGGCCGCGAGGAGGTCGGCATCTTCGGCCACCGCGGCCGCCCTGTCCCTGCGGAAGAGGATGAAGGCGAGGCCGCCGCCCAGGGCCAGGGCGCCCGCGAGGGCTACTGCCAGGGCGAAGAGGGGGGAGATCCGGGGAAGCCCCTCGCCGTTGCCTTCGGCCTCGGCGAGGCTTCCCTGTCCTTCGAGGAGGGCGTATCCGGAGGGCTGGGGCGCCGCCTCTTGCGCGGCCTCTCCTGCGCCCTTGGACATGGCGGCCTTGAAGGCCTCGATAGAGAGCCTGGGCACGAGGACAAAGGTGATCACGAGGATGATGATGCCGGCGACTATGCCGCGCTCCGACTTGCGGTTCCGAGGCCTGGCGGTCCTGTCTCCCGCCTTGCGGTCGAGGATCTTGAGGACGAGGCCGAGGACAAGGAGGAAGGCGCCCATGCCGGCGCCGAGGGAGAGGATGACGACGGCTGTTCCGGAGGCTCCCGGAGCCAGCCCCCTGAGGAAGGCGAGGATGCGCGGGGCCAGGAGGTCTTCAGGAGGCTCGGGCGATACGACGAGGGCGCAGAGCACGAGGCCCGCGAGGCCCGCGAGAGCGGCGATATCCGCGAAGGCGGCCTTGCCCGCCGCGCGACCCTTTCGATCCTGTGAGCGCCACATCCGGCCACACTCTAGGGCCTCGACGAGGGGTGGTCAAGTGCCGGCACCCTCCGTCCGGGCCCGCCTTCAGGACCTCGAGGGTCCCGAGGGTCCCGATGGGGCGGGCCGTCAGCGCGGGGCGGGCAGGGCGGGCGGGTCGAAGTCCCGGCTCGGGGCGATGCGGACCAGGTGGACATAGTCGCGCGGGGCCCGGCCGAGGATGGCATCGAGGCCCGTCTCCGCCGCGCTTTCGTAGACGTCGACCCGGAATTCCCCTCCCTCGTCGAACCAGGGGAGGAGGAGGGCCACATGGTAGTGTCGCCTGAGGCCCGTCCTGTCGGCGCGCGAGAAGGAGGCGAGGTAGGCCGCTCCGGGATCGCGCATCGCGAGGACGTAGAGAAGGGCCTTGAGGCCTCGGACCTGGTAGCCTGAATCGGGGTCGTAGGCCGGGAAGTCCTCATAGGGCGGTCCGCCGTTGCGGGGCTCCTTCGAGGAGCTGTAGAGGGCGAAGGCCGCGAGCCTCACGTCGTTCTCGTCGGCGGAATGCCGGTGCGAGGTTTCGTAGGCGTCGGCCCAGGCCCGGCCGAGGTTCCTCGTCCAGTCGAGGCCGAAGAAGGGCTCCGTCCTGGCCTCGATGGCTGGATCCACGCCCGCCTTGCGGAGCTCGGGATGGCGCTCGGCCATGTCCCGGGGGTCGACCAGGGGCCTCCCGAGGGGCGAAAGGAGGCCGTCGATCACCCACTGGGCAAAGCCCGAGCAGTTGAGTCCGGGCTTCGGGCCCTGGGCGGCGCCTGTGGCGATGAAGATGGGCCTGCCCTGGGCGTCGAGGCCGCCGTCATCCGCGTAGCGCAGCGAGGGGAGGCGGCTTCGTACCGCCTGCGAGAAGGCCCTGAGCTCCGAGTAGTCGCCCGGATGGGGAGAGAAGAGCGACCAGTCGACCGCGGCCCCGGTCCAGGCGACGATGGATTTCATGGGGGCGGCGACGAGGGTATCGAAGTCCACGGGGAGGGGTATGCCCTTGTTGAGCACGGCGCCATAGAGGACGAGGTCCATGAGGGAGCGCTCGCCGTTCGGGTAGAGCCTGATGAAGCAGCCCGTGTCGCTCCTGAGGAAGACCTTGGCCTGGAGGAAGCGGCCGTCGGCCAGGGAACGCTTGATGATCCAGGAGCCCTGGGCGAAGGCGGGGTAGTCGGCCCCCCGTTTCGGCGAGAGGACGAGGTAGAAGGCATCGGCCGTCTTCTCGGTCGCAAGGCGCCAGCTGCCGTATTCATTCGTGTAGACGGCCGGCTTGCGGGCCAGGACCTCGTCGCGGGGGCCTGCGAGGACAGAGCCGTAGAGGGGCGCGCGGAGGCTGGCGCTGTCGGGGAAGTCCTCGAGAACCGCGTCTCCCGGCAGGCTCTGGGCCGGCTGGGCGCCAACGGCCGGCAGTCCGGCCGCGGCCAGGCAGAGGAAGGCCGTCATGGCGGCGGCCCGGAAACGGAAAAGGGCTTTATCGATGTCCTTCATGTCGCTATTATTGTCGGCGACCGCGCCTTCATCCTGTAGGACCCCTATAGCTCGAAGCCCGCCTCACCGATAGAAGTAACAGACTCATTTCCTCCAGAGGTCTTGCAGCATGCGTTCGAGCCATCTTCTCGTCTATGCCCTTATCGCCGCCGCCGTGCTCTTCGCGGGTTCGGGAATGTCTGCCGATTCGGCCTCGGGCGGCCAGGAAGTAGTCCTGCCCGACCTTCCCGCGGGCGAAGCCGTCGCCTCCTCTGGCCAGGCCTTCGCCGCCGACGCCGCGGTGCCCGATCTTTCCTCGCCCGATATCGTCTTCGACACGGTCGGCCTCGATGGCCCTGACGCAGTCTCCGGCCCTGCCGATGACGCGGCCCGGAGCGCAGCCCCTCCCGGAAAGCCAGCCGCTTCAGCCCCTCGGTCCAGCCGCTACTTCCCGGCCCTCCTCGATCCGCGCCTCGTAGCCGCGAGCCGCCCCCTCGCGACCGTGGAAACCGCGCCGGGCGCAGCCTCCTCCGGCCAGGCCTCTCCCCTCCTTCCCTCGTCCAGGGACATTCCCGTCCTCGCCAACAACCAGGTCCTGGCCTTCTACGGCCATCCCTTCTCCAAGCGCATGGGCATCCTCGGGGAATACTCCAAGGAAGACCTCGCGAGGCTCCTCAAGGGCTATGCGAAGCTCTACGACGACGCCAACGGCAGCCTTGGCGTGGTGCCCGCCTTCTACCTGATCTACGGCACCTGCTGGCCCGGCGGCGAGATAGGCTACCTCAAGGAATCGGTCGTCAAGGACTACATCGAGTATGCCGCCTCGCAGAACATGATCGTCTTCGTCGATCACCAGATCGGCAAGTACCCGGTCGAGGAGGCGGTGAAGCGCCTCCTGCCCTACCTGAAGTACCCGAACGTCCACATCGCCCTCGACCCCGAATGGAGGACCACGGCCCCGATGCAGGAGATCGGCTACATCACGGCCGAGGAGGTCAACAAGGCCCAGGCCATGATCGCCGAGTACCTGGAGCGCCAGGGAATTCCCGGCGTGAAGATGCTCGTCGTCCACCAGTTCAAGCCCAGCATGATCCAGGGGCGTGATCGCGTCCGGGCCGACAACGAGAGGGTCCTCCTCGTCCATACCGCTGATGGCTTCGGCCCGCCTGCCCTCAAGAAGAACGCCTATGCCCTCAATGCCCTTGCCAACAACATGCCCCTCAAGGGTTTCAAGCTTTTCTTCAAGACGACGGTGCCGGGAGCGGGCTACGACAATCCCCTCCTCACGCCTCCTGAAGTCCTCGCCCTGACTCCCCGCCCCGTCCTCATCATCTACCAATAAGCCGCATCCTGGGCGTTCTCCGCCACGGAGGCGCCCGGGAAGTCCTCCCCTCCCTGCCAGGGACGGGGGAGGATTACCTCGCGCCGAGGCGCTATACTTGACTTGCCGATGGCATCTCCATGGATGCATCTTTCACCCATGGGCCTTTCTTGCGCGATTCCGCGCAACCTTGCCCGGCTTACATTAGTTTAAACAACATAATGATTTGGAGGATAACGATGAGACGTCGTTCCAGGATCCTCGTCGTGGCGGCTTCCTTGCTTGTCGCGGTCGGGTTCCCCCTGTTCGCCTATGACCCGCCCGCAGGCGCGGCCTACATTCCCCTCGTGGCGACGGCCGGCGGGGACATCCCCGGCCTGACCGTCACGGCCCTCGACTCCCCCTGGGCTGACCGCCTCAACCCCGCGGCCTCAGGCGGGCAGCAGCGGGCCGTCCTCGCGGCGGGCTACGAGGCCCTCGCCGGCCTCGGCGACGCCTCGGGCCAGGGGGTCGGCACGGCCCTGGCCCTGGGCTTCTCCCTTCCCAAGCCCTATGGCGTCTGGGGCGGAGGCCTCCGCTTCATCTCGACGCCCACAGCCATGTCCGGACTTCCCCTCGGGACCTTCGTCACCGCAAGCGCTTCCCTTTCCAAGGCCCTCTTCCCCGAGCTCCTCGTGGGCGCGGGCTTCGACTTGAGCCTCGGCGGCAACCAGGGGAGCTACGGCTGGGGCGCAGTCCTCGACCTGGGCTTCGTCCATCTCGTGGGCGACCTTGGCCCCCTCCTCGACTTTCGCTGGGGCGGCGTCCTCTCCGGCATCGGCAAGGGCTACTCGACGCCCCTCCCGGTGAATGGGGCCTTCGGCACCGCCGCCTCTTCCTATCCTTCGGCCTTCACCCTCACGACGGGGGCCGAGGCCCTCTTTGTCCGCACGAAGGACTGGAAGATAGGCGCGGGAGCCACCCTCTCCTTCCCCAGCTTCCAGGACCTTGCTTTCTACCTTTCGGGCGGCATCTCCTTCCGCGACGTCGTCTCGCTCCGGACCTCCTGGGGCATCGACCTCGGCGAACTCCTCAAGGGCGAGTCGAGGAGCCTCATCCCGGGCTTCGTCCTCTCGGCGAGCATACCCCTTTCGCCCAAGGCCACCGCGCCCTCGCAGAAGGGCGGACTCGACATGAGCGAGCTCGAGCCCACCCTCGTGGCCCGTCCCCTCTATGACGGCATCTGGGGCCTCGGCGCGAGCGCCGTCATCCCGATCGGCAGCGTGGACAGGAAGCCTCCCGTCATCACCGTGAAATTCCCGGCGAGCGAGTGGGGCCCCGCCTACCTTTCGCCCAACAGCGACGGAGTGAAGGACGGCCTCTCCATGCCGGTGACCATCACCGACGAGCGCTACCTCGCCTCCTATTCCCTCCTCGTCTATGCGGGCGACCGGCCCAATGCCGATCCCGGCACCGAGGGCGCCGTCCGCACCATAGCCAACAAGGAATCCCGCCCCGAGACCTCGGGCATCAAGGGCCTCTGGGCCCGGCTTACCTACGTGCAGAAGGGCCTGCCCGTCCCCGAGAGCCTCTCGTGGGACGGCCGCGCCGACGACGGCTCCGTCGTCCCGGACGGCATCTACAGCATCGTGGTCCAGGCCTTCGACGACAACGGCAACCGCGGCGTCGCAGGGCCCTTCAAGGTCATCGTCGACAACACGCCGCCCCAGGCCACGGTCAGCCCGGCCGACGCGGCGGCCATCTTCAGCCCCGACGGCGACGGCAACAAGGACAGCCTCCTCGTCAGGCTCTCGGGCTCGCCCGAGGACCTCTGGACCCTCAAGGTCCTCGACGCCGCCGGCACCGCGCAGCGCACGGCTACCTGGAAGGACTCGAGCCCCGCGGACTTCACCTGGGACGGCAAGGCCGATTCCGGCTCCGTGGTCCCCGACGGCGTCTACTCCATGGTCCTTTCCTCGACGGACCGAGCGGGCAACGTGAAGGTCGCCCGCCTCGACAACATCATCGTCAACACCCAGCAGCCGCCGGTCAACGTGACCATCGACCTCGCCGCCTTCAGTCCCAACGGCGACGGCAGCAAGGATGTCCTCGGCATCAGCCCCAGCGTGCCCGTCCGCTCCGGCCTCGTCTCGTGGAAGCTCTCCATCCTCGACAGCTCCAGGACCGAGCGCTGGTCCGTCTCCGGGACGGATCCCGCGGGCCTTCCCGCCCGCCTCGCCTACGACGGGAGGAGCTCGAGCGGCACGGTCCTCCCTGAGGGCCAGTACCAGGCCGAGCTCACCGCGGTCTATTCGAACGGCCACAATCCCAAGGCCCTCTCGCCCCTCTTCACGGTCGATCTCACGCCGCCTTCCGGCACGGTGAAGGCCGACAGGACGGCCTTCAATCCCACGGGCTCGGCAGGCCAGAACAAGGTCGTCTACAGCCTCACGGGCAGCAAGGAAGAGGCCTGGAAGGCAGTGATGGCCGGTGCCGACGGCAGCGCCGTCAGGACCTGGTCCATGGGGCCCCAGCCGGACGCGGCCGTCGAATGGGACGGCGCCGACGACCAGGGCAGGCCCGTGCCCGATGGCATCTACGGCCTCTCCATCTCGGCCACGGACCGCGCGGGCAACTCCTTCCAGTCCGCGCCCGTCTCCGTGAGCCTCGACACCGAGAAGAAGGCCGTGCGCGTGGCCGCTGACCAGCGCGCCTTCAGCCCCAACGGCGACGGCCAGAAGGACACGGTCAAGCTCACCCTGTCGGTCCTCGCCAAGGACAAGCTCAAGAGCTTCGAGCTCACGGTCGAGGACGCCGAGAGCCAGGCAGTCGTCCGTTCCTGGAAGGGCACGACGGGCCTCGCCGATTCCTACACCTGGGACGGCATGGCGCAGACGGCCGGCACGGCGTCGAGCCGCGCTCCCGACGGCCGCTACCTCGCCCGCCTCAAGGTGGCCTACCAGAACGGCGACGCGATGGAAGCCCTGACCCCGGCCTTCGTCCTCGATACGGTTGCGCCCACCGTCAAGGTCGGCGCCTCGCCCCTCCTCTTCTCCCCGAATGGCGACGGCCGGGCGGACTCGGTGGCTTTCGACCAGACTTCCTCGGTCGAGGATTCCTGGCAGGGCCGCATCCTCGCCTCGGACGGTTCCGTCGTGCGGAGCTGGACCTGGAAGGGACAGGCCGGCGACTTCAGCTGGGACGGCACCGACGAGGCGGGCAACGCCATGAAGGACGGCGCCTACCGTTACGACGTGCAGGCGGTCGACGCCGCGGGCAACAAGGCCCAGGCCGTCGTGACGGGCATCGCCCTCGACAACCGCACGGCCCAGGTCTTCGTCACGGCCTCCGACTCGGGGCTTTCGCCCAACGGCGACGGCTTCAAGGACACGGTCTCCTTCGCGCCCATCGTGAACCTCAAGGACGGCATCCAGGGCTGGAAGCTCGCCCTCGTCGACAAGTCGGGCAAGGAACGCCGGGTCTTCTCCGGCACCAAGGACATCCCGGCCCGCATCGAGTGGGACGGCAAGGACGACAAGGGCAACGTGGTCCAGGACGAGTTCACGGGGGTCTTCACGGTCGACTACGCCAAGGGCGACAGGCCCCAGGCGAAGACCGGAACCATCCTTGTGGACGTCGACGGCCCGGCCGTGCGCATCTCCACCTCGCCCGAGCTCTTCAGCCCGGACAACGACGGCGTCGACGACGAGCTCTCCTTCTCCATCGGCGTGGGCGACGCGAGCGAGATAGCCGAGTGGCGCCTCGACATCGACGAGACCGCCGTGGTGGAGGGCGGAGCTTCGGGCGCAAAGCCCGCCGAGCGCCTCTTCATCAGCTGGGGCGGCAAGGGCGCGCCTGCGCCCGTCATCACCTGGGACGGCCGCTCCGCCAAGGGCGAGCTCGTCGAGGCGGCCACCGATTATCCCTGGTACCTCACCATCAAGGACAGCCTCGGCAACGTATCGAAACTCCAGGGCAAGATCTCGGTCGACGTCCTCGTGATCAGGCAGGGCGACCGCCTCATCATCAAGGTGCCCTCCATCGTCTTCCGCGCCGGTGCCGCCGACTTCGTGGGCCTCGACGGCGAGACCGTCGACCGCAACGCCAAGGTCATCAAGCGCATCGCCCAGATCCTCAACCGCTTCAGGGACTACAGGATCAGGATCGAGGGCCATGCGAACAGCGAAGGCAAGATCGTCGGCGCCTCCGCCGCGAGGATAGCCGACGAGGAGACCAGAGAGCTCCTTCCCCTCTCCCTCGGCCGCGCCGAGCTCGTCCGCAAGCTCCTCGTCGAGAACGGCGTGGACCCCGCCCGCCTCAGCACCGCGGGCCTCGGCTCGAGCATGCCGGTCGTGGACTTCAAGGACTCCGTGAACCGGTGGAAGAACCGCCGCGTGGAGTTCATCCTCATCAAGAACTGATCGAGCGCACAACGCGCAACTCGGGGGCCGTCCTGCGGGGCGGCCCCCGTTTTTTTGCCCACATGAGCCTTTCCATTGCCCATCGGGGCGGGGCCTTCGCGAGGCGCGAGTCGCGCCTCGCGCGCCGAAGCCTAAGGCTTCGGCGACCATGTGCCGCCGCATCGGCGCTTTGCGCGATACGCTTTTCCTTGGTCACCCGCCGCGCCGTAAGGGCATAAAAAAGCCCGGACCTGGTTATCGCTTAAAGGCCCTACGCGCGGGCGGGCGCCAAACGTGCGTGGTGGCTGGAGTGTTTCTGGTGTGGACTCATGTGGGGTGGCCGCACGGGCGCGCGGCGCTTTGCTTCACGTGCCGACGGGATCGGTCAGCTGCTTCGTGACGTGCGCTGGGGCCGGCTATCGGTAGTGAATCAGCGTTCCAACGAGGTTTACCCTCCAAGGCCACATAAAAAGAGCGGCCGCCCGGAGGCCGGGCATTCGAAAGATGAACCCGGCCGCACGTTTTCGTGAATTCGTAGCGCGGCGGGTGGCGAGGGAAAAGACCCACGGCGCGAAGCGCTCGTGGGCCTTTTCCCTCGCCAGGACCCGCTCTACAAGGTCAATAAAAAGGTCCGATGGAGGTCCTCAGCGTGTCTCGCCTCGGGGCCGCGCTAGGCCATGGCGATGCATTCCACGGGGCAGGCTTTCGCGCAGAGTCCGCAGCCCGTGCAGGCCTCCGGCGTCGCGAGCTCGGGGAAGGCGTTGCGGTAGCGGTCGAGGCCCTGCCGCGTCAGCGAGATGCAGCCGACGGGACAGGCCGGCACGCAGGCGCCGCAGGCCATGCAACGCGCATAGTCGACATGGGGTTCCTTCTTCGCGGCCATCAGCTTGCCTCCGTCCTCTCAGCCGTTCCGACGGCGCCTGTCGCGCCATCGACTCCCGGCAGGCCCAGGGCCTCGAGGGTTCCGGGCAGGGGGATCCCCGTGACCGGGTCCCAGCCAAAGCGCCTCCAGTAGTTCGAGACCATGTCGCCTATCGGCACGGTGGCCCCCGCGAGAGGCCCTTCCCTGAGCGGCGGGACGCCAGCCATGCGCTCGTGCATGATGGCCGTCCTCGGGTCGATGCCCTGCTTGACGTTGAAGAGCTGCCTCAGGGTCTGGATCCGCCTGCCGGCCTCCATGTAGGCCTCGGCCCCGCGCCTCTCGCCCGTCGCCGCGTCGAGGCAGTCGAAGATCCTCCAGTGCTGCACGCCGGTCGTGATCGCGAAGAGGCAACCGCCCGCCGCGTCGAGCACCTGCTTGAGGCAGGCGCCGGCCACCGACTTGTCGGCCTCGCGGTCCGTGGCCTCGTACTCCTCGCTCTTGGGATAGATCCGCGTGGAGGCCGGGGCCCAGGGCACGTCGTCCCAGACGTGGGAGACGTTGTAGTAGACGGAGGCCGAGATCGTGTGCCGGCCCGGCGTGGGATCGGCGCTGAAGGCGACGCCCATCATCGGGTCCATGCGCGAGTCGTGCATGCCGGGCTCCTGGCCGCCCGCGTGGATCGCATAACGCTCCGAGCCCTTGCCAATCCGCCGGGCCGCGGCCCTGGTGCCGTCGGCGAGGAGGTCGCCTAGGCCCTCCCGCCTCGCCATGAGCTCGAGGAGGGAGACGATGGCCTTCGAGTTGCCCCAGCGGAGCTCGAGGCCGCCCGTTTCCTCCTTCGTGAGGAGGCCGTTCTCGAAGCACTCGATCGCGAAGGCGACCGTCGCGCCCGCGGAGATCGTGTCAAGGCCCGAGCGGTTGCAGATCTCGTTGCAGCGGAGGACGGTCTCGAGGTCGTCGTTGAGGCAGAGGGCGCCGAAGGAGCAGGCCGTCTCGTACTCGGGCTTGTGGGAGTGCCTCACGCCGGGAATGACGCCCGAGACGTCGAGGACGCCGCCGCAGCCGATCACGCAGGAGTAGCAGTGGTACTTCCGCGTCTCGCGCGAGATGAAGCGGTCGGGATCGAGGCGCCGATAGTGCCTCGACCCGAAATCCGCGACCGAGCCGCCCCAGTTCTTCATGGGCGAATCGCCGTTCACGGCGCCCGCCAGGTTGTTGTAGATCGTGCCCCAGCGCCTTAGTATGCCCGCGCTCATGATGCCGTCCATGGGTATGACCTGCTTCATGCCGAGGGCCTTGCCGAGGAGGGGCAGGAAGCGGCCCCTGAACAGGGCCGGCAGGTTCTGCCTGCGCACCTTGTCGGAGTAGGCCCTGGACAGGGAGCGCACGGCCTCCGGCTCGGCGCAGGAGATGGGGCGGTTTCCCCGGAGGACGAGGGCCTTGAGCCGCTTGGAGCCCATGACCGCGCCAACGCCTGAGCGCGCCGCATAGCGTCCGAGGTCGTTGGAGATTCCCGATATGAGGGAGAGCTTCTCCGCCGCCTGGCCGATGGCAGCGATGGCTGGCTTCTTGCCCGAGGGCCAGCGCCCGAGGAGGGCTTCCTCGGTCTCGATGGCGTCCTTGCCCCAGAGATCCGGGGCGTCCTCGAGCCTGGGGCCCTTGGCGTCCGCGACGAAGACGACGGGGCCCGAGGCTATGCCGCGGAAGAGGATGGCGTCCCAGCCGCACTGCTTGATCGCGGGCGAGAAGGTGCCGCCGCAGTTCGCGTCGCCCCAGCCGCCCGTGAGGGGAGACTTGCAGGAGACCATCCAGCGGCCGGTCATGACCGAGCCGGTACCCGTGAGGAGGCCGCTCGAGAAACAGAGGACGTTGTCCGGCCCCAGGGGGTCGGCGCCCGCGGGGATGTCATCGAAGAGGAGGGCCGCGGCGAGGCCGAGGCCCCCGAGGTACTTGCGGTAGCTCGCCTCGGGAACCTGCAGCTCCTCGAAGCTGCGGGCGCCGAGATCGACGCGGAGGACCCTTCCCATGCATGCCTTCATCCCTACCTCCCCAGGTTGTGCGCCTTTCGCGCCTTGCGAGCCGCGTGGGCGGCGGCGGGCGCCGGGCGATCCGCGGCCCGGCGCCTTCCCTTCAGCCGCCGGCCACGAGGGACAGGAAACTCACCGTATCGCCTTCCGCCAGCTTCCGCGAGAGCCTGGCCTTTTCGTAGTTCACCATGCAGAAGAGCACCGCCCCGTGCCGCAAGGGTATCCTGAGCAGCCTGAAGAGGTCGTTGAGCCTCGCGCCTTCCGGAAGCTCGACGAATCCGCGATCGTCGATCGCCGAATGGTCCCCGAAGGGCGGGGCGTATACGCGGACGCGCAGGCCGGTCTCCTAGCGGCTTCCGGGCGGGCTGTCCTCGTCCGCGGCCTTCATGTCGACGATGACGTTCCGCGCGAGTTCCGATGCGCGCTTTGCCGCGAGGAGGCGCACCGCGAGGTCGGTGCCGTTGAAGAGCCGCGCTATTTCGCCCAAGGTGGCAAGGTGGGCCTCGGGCGGGAGGCTCTCCGGAGAGCAGAGGACGACGATGATGCGGGCGGGGCTCTCGAGGGCAAGGATCCTGAAGCCCGTGGGCCGGGCGCCGAAGAAGACGAGGGGTTCCTCGACCTCGGGAACATGGGCATGGAGGAGGACCACGCCGGGCTCGAGTTCGATAGGGGCCTTCTGGGCTATTTCGGTGAGCTGCGCGGAAAGGCGGCCGAGGGCCTTGCGGTTGGACGAGAAGGTCCCCCTGAGGAGCTCCCGCACGCCGTCCATGATGGCGGTCTCCTGCATGTCGGGCATGACCCTTCCCGCGAGCAGGGCCTCCGAGAAGATGTCCCTGGGCGGCCTCTCCTTCTCGTCTCCCGCGGGGGAATCCGCGACCCCGGCCTCCGGCAGGTAGAAGAGCAGCATGGGGGAGCCCACGAATTCCTCCTCGAGGAGCTTCGGGAGCTTCTCCACCGCCGGATGCCAGGCGGGGCCTCCCGGCCTCGCGCAGAAGAGGGCGAAGGCCGCGTTCTCCGCGCCGGCGCCCCGGGCCGCCGCGCCGAAGTCCTTCCAGGTGTCGAGCTCCGAGACCTGGATCTGGCCCCGCGCCCGGAGGTGGGTGGCGGCTTCGCGCGCGGCAGGGCCGTGGGGCTTCATGGCGTAGATGGAGAGGTGGGCCCCCGTCCGCGAGAGGAGGGTGGAGATGGTCGCGAGGCCCCGCTCGTAGCCCGGATGGCGCTCGACGAGGGGAGGCATGACGAGGATGATCCGCGAGATGTCGCGGGCCGGCTTCGCGATGTGCGCCACCACGACGAGCTCCGGGCTTCCCGCGAGGACCTGTTCCGTCACGCTGCCGAAGAGGGCCCGGGAGAACTTGGCCGCGCGGCTCCAGCCCATGACTATGGTGCTCGCTCCCTTCTCCCTGGCCGTCTCCCTGAGCCCCTCGGCCACGCTCACGCTCACGATGGTCGCGGGGGCGATGGGCACGCCGGCCTCGTTGCCCTTCACTATGGCCTTGGCGAGGAGGGATTCGGCCGAGGAGAGCTCGAGCTCGTTGTCCTCCGATTCGGGGACCACGGAGACCGGCAGGACGGGCTCTGTGCTGCCGCGCCTGCGGAGCACGAAGGCGAGGTCCATGAGGTTGTCGAGGCGGGCGGGATTCGAGAGGCCCACGAGGATCCGCCCGGATTCGTCTGTTCCCGCGCCCTGGGTCCTCGATTCCGAGATGGCGAGCCTGGCGCCCGAGCTCCTCGACACGAGGATCCCGAGGGCGCAGGTGGCGAGCGAGGCGAGGACAACCCCGGCGAGGGCGGTGTCGTCCATTGCGCCGATGCCGAAGGCCGCGCCCGCGACCGCGATGGCCGACGTCGCCTGGCTGGCGGTCAGGCCGAAGGCGAGGTTCGCCTCCGTGCGGGAGAAGCCCGGGTAGGCCCGCAAGGAGAGGGCCGCGGCGTACTTGGCCACGACCACCGCGAGGGTGAGGAGGCCGGCTATCCCGAGGGCGCGCCAGTCCGAGGCGGCGCTCCGCAGGTCGAGGCTCATGCCGAGGGCTACTAGGAAGAAGGGCATGAAGAGCCAGTCTCCCATGAAGCGGAGGCGGCGTTCCAGGCTCGAGCGCTCGGGAAAGAAGCGGCCGAGGAGGACGCCCGCCACGAAGGCCAGGGCGAAGGGTTCGAGCCCGACGAGCCTCGCGGCCCAGGCCGAGAGGAAGGCCATGGCGAGGACGAAGATGGACTCGACCGTGTCGTTCGCCTTGGCCCGCTTGAAGAAGATGGCGGCGAGGCCGGGAAGGACGAGCGCGAGGGCGGCCACCGCGGCCGCGAGCATCACGGCCCCCGCGAGCCAGGCCGGGACGGCGTCGGCGAAGCCTGCCACGAAGGAGGTGGAGATGTCAGCGGCGCTGTCGCCCGAGCGCCTGACCGAGAAGGCCGCTATGGCAAGGGCCGCCGTCCGCAGCAGCTCGGTCACCGTCGTGGCGCCTTCGGCCGCGAGGAGGGGCCTCGACTTGCCCAGGCCGAGCTTCTGCAGGGCGGGCGCGGGGAGGAGGCTCTGCGAGGCCACGGCCAGGCCGAGGAAGACGGCCGCCAGGGGATCGGCATGAAGGAGGCTGGCGAGGAGGACTGCGCCCAGTGCGAGGGGCAGGGTGGAGAGGAGGATGCCGTAGCCGATATGGAAGCCCTTCGCGCGCTTCATCCGGGCGAAGTCCGCGTCGACGCCGAGGAGGAAGAAGGTGTAGACGAGGCCGAGCTCGCCGAGATGGCTCACCACCTGGCCGCGGGCGAGGAGGCCGAAGCCGGAGGGGCCGACGAGGACGCCCGTGGCGACGAGGCCTATGAGGGCCGGGATCCTGAGCTTCTCGGAGAGGAAGTGCGAGAAGAGGATCAGGGCGAGGATGACGAAGAAGATCCCCGTCGGGTCGCCGATGGGAAGGGCAAAATGCATGATAAGGACAGTGTACGTTGCGCGCCCTCATCGGGCAAGGAGAAATTTCGGGAAGGGGGCGGACAGCCCCCCTTCGCCTGCCTCGTGGAGGCTCGACGGCGGGACAGGGCCGCCCTCAGGACCCTCCGTCGCCCTGGAAGTCGCCCACGAAGAGGACCTCGGGCTCGAGCTCCACGCCGAGCCTCTCCCTGGCCTCGCGTTGCGCGAGCTCGATGAGGGCCCTCAAGTCGGCCGCCGTCGCCCCCCCGGCGTTCACGAAGATGTTGGCGTGCCATTCGGAGACCATGGCCCCGCCGACCCGCCTTCCCCTCATGCCGAGCTCGTCGAGGATCTTCCCCGTCGGCTTGCCCAGCTTCCTGTCGTTCTTGAAGACCGAGCCGGCCGAGGGCAGGCGGTAGTGGCCCTTGGCCTCGCGGTCGGCGCGCTTCTCGCCCATGGCCCGGCGCAGCGCCGCAGTGTCGCCTGGCAGGAGGCGGAAGGCCGCCGCGAGGACGACGTGGCCGGCGCAGGGGCCGCCGTCCTGGAAGGGCGAGCGCTTGTAGGACCATTCGGCCGGGTCGAGGGCGCGACGTTCCACCGCGCCGCCCGAGGGCGCCACGTGCTCAACCCAGGAAAGGCGGTCGGCCATCTCGACCTCGTAGCAGCGGGCGTTCATGAAGACCGCGCCGCCCACGGACCCGGGCATGCCGTAGAAGGTCTCGAGGCCCGCAAGGCCCAGCCCGGCGGCGGCCTCGACGAGGCGGTCGACGACGGTCCCGGCTCCGGCCACGAGGAGGCTGTCCCCGCCTGACGCCTCCCGGGCTGTCCCGGAAAGCAGCCTCGTGTCCACGACGATGCCCCGTATGCCGCGGTCGGCCACGACGACGTTGGCGCCGCCCCCGAGGATGAAGCAGGGAATGCCTTCGCGGCGCGCGGCCCCGAGGAGGGCGAGAAGGCTGGCCCGGTCCGCCGGCGCCACGAGGGCGTCGGCCGGTCCCCCGATCCTGAAGGTGGTGTGGGCCGACATGGGCTCGTCGTAGAGGATCCCGGCCTTTATATTGATTTTTTCGAGGAAGTCCCGTAGTGTAGGCATGACCGGAATCATACCGGCCCGGGCCGACTGCCGCAAGGAGAGCCCGGGACACCGACTGCGCAGCTGACCCGCGTCACCTGCGGATCGCCGGCCCGATGCTTCCGGCCAAATCGTTTCGCCCAGGAGCCGCAATGCGTACCGTCCGCCTGTACAACACCCTCGGCCGCGAACTCCAGGAATTCGCGCCCATCGTGCCCGGCAAGGTCGGCTTCTATGGTTGCGGACCCACCGTCTACAACTACGCCCACATCGGCAACCTCCGCACCTATGTCTTCGAGGACCTCCTCACGAGGACCCTCCGCTACGCCGGCTACGAGGTCACCCACGTCATGAACATCACCGATGTCGGCCATCTCACCGGAGACGCGGACACGGGCGAGGACAAGATGGTGAAGAGCGCCGAGGAGCGCGGCCAGTCCGTCCTCGAGATCGCGAAGTTCTACACCGACGCCTTCTTCAGGGACGAGGAGCGCCTCAACATCGCGAGGCCTACCATCGTCTGCCCCGCGACTGAGCACATCGGCGAGATGATCGCCCTCATCAAGCGGATCGAGGCCAACGGCTACACCTATTCCGCTGGCGGCAACCTCTATTTCGACGTGACGAGGTTCCCGAAGTACGGCGACCTCGCCCTCCTCAAGCTCGACGACCTCAAGGCCGGCGCGCGCATCGAGGTCGACCCGAACAAGAGGAACCCGGCGGACTTCGCCCTCTGGTTCTCCAAGGGCAAGTTCGAGGGCCAGGCCCTCACCTGGGACTCGCCC
>Ga0209098_1002012_pt1 | contig 18417 bp, 18 predicted proteins | sample AD_JPNHW1_MetaG_FD_184429 | JGI IMG/M metagenome (GOLD analysis project Ga0209098, IMG submission 184429) | Active sludge microbial communities of municipal wastewater-treating anaerobic digesters from Japan - AD_JPNHW1_MetaG (SPAdes) (version 2) | ecosystem: Engineered > Bioreactor > Anaerobic... | reverse complement strand
CCGAGGTTTACCTTGCAACTTTGAGGCTTTTGGGAGAAAATAAAAGGAAGGAGCACGAAAAAATGCCCGACAAATTCAAGAACATCGCCGTCCTCATCGACGCCGAGAATATTTCCTACAACTTTCTCGAGGACATATCGGAAAACATAGCCTTATACGGCATCGTTTCGGTCAGGAGGATCTACGGGGACTGGACCTCGGAGAAGATGAAGGGATGGAAATCCCTCCTCCTCGAATACGCCATTCAGCCAATACAGCAATTCAGCAACACGGTCGGGAAAAACTCGACCGACAGCGCGCTCATCATCGACGCGATGGACCTTCTCTACCTCCAGCACTTCGACTGCTTCTGCATCGTCTCGAGCGACAGCGACTTTACCCGCCTCGCGAGCAGAATCCGCGAACAGGGCAAGTACGTCGTCGGCATCGGCGAAAAGAAAACCCCAAGCTCCTTCGTAAACGCGTGCAACGAGTTCCTTCATATCGAGCCCGTAAACCAGGAACGCAGGGAAACGAAGGGCGGAAAAAAACCGAACGAAAAGGTGAGCAAGACCGAGGTGCTCCTCGACCGCGCCGTCGACCAACTCGCCGACGCCTCTGGCTGGGTGATGCTCTCGCAGCTCATGCAGTACATCAGGCAGGTCAAGCCGGACTTCGACCTTCGCGAGCTCGGCGTACGGAAACCCCTCGATTACTTCACGAGCCGAAAGGAAAAGTACGTCGTCCAAAAGGAACGCGAGGACGCCCCGAGCGCCATCTTCATCTCGCGCGTGCGATAGGGCAAGAGTGGCCATGGGTATGCGAACGATCGACCTTCTCTCAAAGATATACGACCGCGATCCCGATACGGGAAATTTCATCGTCGAGCTTTCGATCAACGAATACACGGACATCTTTAACGAGCTCGACCCCTCGCCCCTCCGGCGCCGGGACGTGGCCCAGCCCGTCGTCGACTTCCTCGACGACTGCTCGGCGGATATCCCCCTCAAGTATCGCTTCGATCTCAGGATCATGTGCCCGCGCGAGATCATGAACGAAGGCCGCGAGCGCCGCACGATAAACGGGCTCAGGACCTTCTTCAGCTATATGGTCCTTTTCTACAAGAAGGACCTCCGGGTCTTAAGCCAGAAGGCGCTTCTCTACTTCCTGACCGCGATCGTGCTGATCGTCCTTTCGCTCTACACGAGCTCGCATTTCCCGAGCGACCTCTTCTTCAAGACCCTCGTCGAGGGGCTCTCCATCGGCGGCTGGGTGTTCCTGTGGGAAGCGATCGTGCTCTGTTTCTTTAAAAGCCGAAAGATCCGCGTCAAGCGGCGGCGCTATCAGCGGCTGCTCGACGCGCCAATCGCCTTTATCTATCAGACGATCGCCTGATTCTCCTGGCGCTAATTGGCCTTGACGCATTTGTTAGCCTAAGAATACTTTTACAATACGAAATATCAGTTGTTTAGTCAAAGCATTTAGGATATATTGGAGCTATGCCTGATTCTTTGAGCGCCTCAAAACAGGACTATCTCGAAACCATTCTCGATTTCACCGCCGAGTCTGGTCAAGTCAGGTCAATCGATATCGCGCGTACCCTCGGCGTATCCCGTGCGAGCGTCAATAAATCCCTCGGCGTCTTAAAAGAGTCGGGCCTCATCGAGCACGAGCACTATGGCGACGTAAAGCTAACCGAGAAAGGCCTCAAGGCCGCCCGCCAGGTCCGATCACGGCACAATAACCTGAAGATATTCCTTGCCGATGTCCTCGGCGTATCGCCTGAAACCGCGGAGCAAGACGCCTGTCGCATGGAGCATGCCATTTGCCGCGAAACCGCGACGAAGCTCGAGGAGTATTTGAAGAAAATACTCACGCAAACCGATCAGCCCGACAAAAACCAGACAGAAGAGCCCTCAACGCCACGATCCTAACCCCCCGGGAATTTACCATCCGTTCGCTTGCCTTTTCAGGTCTTTCCTGTGTACATTTTATCCCGCCCAGAAAGGGCTTCAAGGGATTTGTGTTACCGTAGAAACCATCCTATACTTTGAGTTGTTGAGCCATGCAAGGGCGCAGGGCAAATGCAAAGGGGCTATCCCGGCGCACGGTGGCCGCGGCCCCGCGAAAAGATTGAATAACTAACCGATTTGCCAATTTCTGAAGGAGCGTACATGAGCATAGGGATGTCAGGGTATCAGCCCCCGCCTCAAATAATAGAAACGCTGCAAGAATACTATTCCGCGATTCTTGAATACTACGATGAGCTCTTTCCCGTTGACGAGTCCGTCGTGTCCTTCTTTCGCGCTCTGCAAGAGGAGCAAAAGGCCTTGTTTACGGAAGGACGCGCGCCCCTCATCCGTTTTCTCGGGATCGGGTGCGCGACCGGCACGCTCGAAAACAAGCTGGCGGGCGTAGGGCTCGACATAACCGGCATTGACCGCAACCCAGAGATGATCGAGACGGCAAAGCGGCGCATGAAGCGCGGCTTTTCGACGACGCGCTTCTTCGAGATGGCAACCCTCGACATGGTTCGCTACCTGAAAAAAGGGTCATTTAACATCATCGCGTGCCTCGATAATACGCTGCCGTACCTCGCCGACGAGACCCTCCTCCGAAAGTTCTTCCATGACGCGAGGGAACTCCTCGCGCCCGGCGGTAAGCTCGTAATCCACACGCTCAATTACGATTCCATCCCCCTGACGAAGCCTTCCCGCCTACCGGATCGGAGCTCCGTGCGCGTTACCCTCAAGCAGGGATACCTCCCCGACCCCGACGGGGCGTTCTTGCTCGACGCGACCCTTGAGCTCGGAAACGGGCGAAAGATCGCGCTCCAAAAGGGAACGAAGGTCCTGCCGCTGACGACGGGGAAGGTCGAGGCCCTCGCGCGCGAGGCGGGCTTCTCTGCCTGCGCGCTCGCGGGGTCGTTTTCCCGCGACCCCTGGTCGCCCGATCGGGCTGAAAGCATCATTATCCTCGGGTAAAAAAAAGCGGGATTCCCTTGGGAATCCCGCTCGCTTGCTTCCGTACAAATCCTTTACTGAATCTTCCACTTCCCCTCGACGCGAACCATCCGCGACGACGGGATCTCGAGCACGCGGCCGTCCTCGCCAAGGAGGCGGATCATCCGCGTCAGGGGATTAACCTCGGTCACGCGGAAATTCGCCTCGTCGTAAAAGAGCCTGATCCCCTCGTTCGGGAGGCTCTTCCGCTCCTCGCAGTACCAGTCGTGCTCATACGCGAGGCAACACAGGAGCCTGCCGCACTGCCCCGAGATCTTCAGGGAGTTGAGCGAGAGGTTCTGATCCTTGGCCATGCGAATCGAGACGGGCTTGAGCTTGTCGGTCACGGAATGGCAGCAATAGGGCCTGCCGCACACCCCGAGCCCGCCGGTAATCCGCGACTCGTCACGAACGCCGATTTGCCTAAGCTCGATGCGCATCTTGAAGATCGCGACGAGGTCCTTGACGAGGTCGCGGAAATCGACGCGATTCTCCGCGCTGAAGAAAAAGAGGATCTTCGGCTCGTCGAGAAGGTAATGGGTCGCGATGAGCTTCATGTCCAGCCGGTGCTGCACGACCTTTTCGCGGAAGACCTTGAACGCCTTATCCTCGCGTTCCCGAAAATCCTCTGCCCGCGCGAGATCCGCGCTATCTGCCTTTCGCTCGATCGTCACCACGTCGTCGGGACGGATCCCGATGGGCACGCGAACCTTGCCCATGACGAGGGCGAGGTCCTTGCCGTAGCGCGTCGGGACGAGCACGTACTCGCCCGGCTCGAACGCGAGCGTCGGATGCGTCGCGTAGAGGCTCTCGCTCGAGTAATCGAGCTTGAGGTGATACAGGGGGTCCGGGTACACGAAGTTACCGGGAGCGACCTCTATCGCCTCTCCCTGGGGATCCTCAAGACTGGAAAGATCCTGGGGTATATCGTCATTTTCGAACGTTGAGCTCATGCGCTTCCTCGCCTTCGGTCGCTAGGACAGTAAGTCCACCAGCAACCCGTTGATTTCTTCGATCTTTTCCAAAAGCCCGAGTTGCGGGCGCTGGTTGGAAAGGATCCCTGCAGCTAACTGCTCCAGTTTCTGGTCAATCACCTGTACCTGCGTGAATTTCTTGCGCTTGAGGACGTTCCCCCCCGAGGTACTTTCGGTGACGGTATAGGCTCGGTCGACTACGTAACGGACAAAAGACCGAACCGCGTTTTTATATGCCACGATATTATCGGGCAACGGCTTTTCCTTTAAAAGATCCCCCGAGGAATGCACCTCATCAAGGAGGGCCGAAAGAACCTTCTCCGGGGGAAGGCCGGCAAGATGGGCCGGGAGCGCCTGACCGGCGTCGGCTGCCTTGCTGCCGAGCTCTTCCTTAACCAGGCGGTCAAAGCGCTTTACGCCGGGCTTATCCTTTTCCTTTTTGTCGGAGGCCTTTAGGGCTCCGCCCGCGAGCGCGGCATGTCCCGCGATGGAGGCGAAAAAAGGCGATGAGTCGACGGGGCTTGGACCCGCCATCAGCGCGCGGACCCTTGGGACGAATACCGAGACTCGCCAAGGGAGGTCTCGCCGAGGGCCCGTCGGTTATTGTAATCGGAAAGCGCGGCGTCAAACCGCTCTTGGTCATCGACGGCGACGCAATGTCCGTTCAAGATGACCGAATCCTCGACCTGAAGCCGCTTAGTCAGCACGTTGCCGAGCACCATGCCGGTGGAAAGGATCGTCACGCCCTCGGGCGCGATGACGTCACCCTGCACGACGCCGCCGACGGTGATGACGAGGGAACGGATATCCCCGCGGATGCGCGCGTTCTCGCCGATGATGACGCGACCCGGCGTTTCCAGGTTACCGTCGATGTCGCCGTCGATCCTGATAAAGCCGGAAATCTTCAATTCCCCGCGGATAAACGCCCCGGGGCCAACAATCGTATTGATCGAAACGTCTTCCTGAATTTGGAAAGCCACTTGAAACCGTCCCTATTTGCTTGCGGCGACCTTGATGTTGAGGTACTTCATGGGGTCGACGACGTCGGATCCGATATGCACCTCGTAGTGACAGTGCGGACCGGTCGAAACGCCGGTATTTCCGATATAGCCGATAACCTGCCCCTGTTGCACATACTGGCCGCGCTGCACGCGGAAGGACTGCATATGACAGTAGCGGGTATAAAACCCGTGTTTATGCTTGATGAGCACGTAGTTTCCGAAACCGGGATCGTACTCAACCGTCACGACCTGGCCATCGGCCGTCGCGACGATCGGGTCGCCGGAGCGGTACGTCGAGATATCGACGCCCTTATGGATGTACCACTGTCCGGTGAAGGGATGGCGGTTTTGGCCGAAGGCCATCGAGATATGCCCGATGCCGCCCTGGATGGGCCACAGGCTCGGGATGTCCGAGAACAGGGTATTCTGGGAATCGAGGAGCTTACCGATCTCCTGGACCGGCTGGACGGAATTCTCGAGGTAGCCGGTAAGGCGCTGGATCTCGGCGATCTCCTTGACCGAACCGGTCGCCGATTCCTTGACGTTAAACAGCGAGGAAAGGTCGCCGTTCTGCATGCTGCTCTTCGCCACGGTCGCGTTCGGGTCAAGCCCGATGACCGAAAGGGTTCCGGAGAAGGCCGATTGGAAATTCTGCGCCGCGCGGAGAAGGTTGCCCGTCTCGTCCTTGAGGCTATCGAGGCTCGCGCGGGTCTCGCGCGATTCCTTCTCGAGGGAAGCGATGTTCCTGGCGGAGACGAGGGAATTCCGGCTAAACCAGAAAAACGAGGCAAAGATGCCTACGATGATGATGACGAAGGAAACGAGCGAAAAAACAGTAGTCTGGAAATTGACGACCCTTTTCTGTGAATGAGGGACGACCATTATGGTTAGCTTACGCCTGCCTCCGCGCATAAAAGCGGAGAACGCGTTACCGATGGCGGTAAAGCATTTTTTGAAAAAACGGCCGATGGAACGAACTATGTTGTTCTCGACCTTTTTATAACCTCTGGTTCTGGGCACATTGCACTCCCTATCCAAACGAGAAAACTTTTGGCATATAATATCATAGAACAAAAATACCTGTCAAATCGCCAACGCCCCCCCCCAAACAGGTTTTTTATTGACGGCACCGGAAAGCTATGCTATTTTAAGTATAATCTTTATATCCAGTTTGGATATATCTTTCGGCCTGTTCAGGCCATACTTCTCTCGGATTGGATGTCAGCAATGCAATTTTTCGATACTCACGCTCATATTGGGCTTATTTATGACGACCCCATAGAGCAGCTTCGCGTAATACAAGAAGCTAAACAAGCACAGGTCACCCGAATCGTGAGCATCTGCAACAGCCTCCATGATTTCTCCGTCGTCTATCCGACCCTCAAATCCGCGCCGTCGGTATACCATGCCATCGGCGTATCACCGTCGGAGGTCACCAACCCCGGCCGGGACTGGGTCCGCACCGTCGAGGACGGCCTCAAGCTCCCGAACGTCGTCGCGCTCGGGGAGATCGGGCTCGACTATTTTCGTAAATTCGGCGACAAGCGCTCGCAGATCGAGCTTTTCATCAATCAGCTCGAGATCGCGAGCAAGGCCGACGTCCCGGTCATCATCCACAATCGGGACGCGGGCAAAGACGTCCTCGATATCCTCGCGGAGCGCCTTCCCGACGCGGGCGGCGTGCTCCATTGCTACTCCGAGGACGCCGAATACGCGCGCATCGCGCTCGACCTTAACCTGTACTTCTCCTTCGCGGGAAACCTGACCTACCGGAACGCGCGAAACCTCCACGAAACCGTGCTCACCCTGCCGATCGACCGAATCCTCGTCGAGTCGGAAAGCCCGTTCATGGTTCCGGCGGAGTACCGCGGGAAGCGAAACATGCCCTCCTATACCCCGTCTACGGTCAAGTTCCTCGCTGAGATGCTCGAGATGGACCTCGAGACCCTCGCGGCCCAACTGTGGACAAATAGCTGTAAGTTCTTCCGCCTCCCTGAATGACGGACCGCCCGCTTTCGGAACCGACGGAAAGCGGGACCGGAAAACTCTTCCATCCCGTCGCGATCGGCCACCTCCGCATACCCGGCAACCTCTTCCTCGCCCCCGTCGCGGGCTACTCAGACCGCGCGTTCCGCGGGCTCTGCATCGAGTACGGCGCCTCGTTTACCTATACCGAGATGGTATCCGCCGAGGCGCTCGTGCGCGAGTCCGAGAAAACGCGCCTCATGATGCGCCGGGCCCCGAACGAACGCCTGTACGCGGTTCAGCTTTTCGGCGGGGACCCCGAGCGTATGGGGCTCGCCGTTCCCATCGCCCTCTCGCTTTCCGGCTGCGATTGCATCGACATCAACGCGGGGTGCCCCGTTCCCAAGGTCTATAAAACGGGCGCGGGTTCCGCGCTTACCCGCGATCCCGACCGGCTCGCCGAGATCGTCCGGGCGGCGGCGACCGCGAGCGCGGCCTACGCGGCCGAGTCCGGGCATCAGGACGCGTCGGCGCCGATTACCGTCAAGATCCGCTCGGGCTGGGACGATTCGGCGATTACCTGGAAGGAAGCGGCCTCGGCCGCCCTTGAGTCGGGGGCGAGCGCCGTGACGCTCCATCCCCGCACGCGGGCCCAGGGGTATGAGGGTAAATCCCGCTGGGACCTCCTCGCGGAGCTTACCGCATACGTCCGCTCGCGCTGGCCCGGCGTGCCGGTGTTCGGGTCCGGGGACCTTTTTACCCCGGAATCCGCGCGCGCGATGCTAGAGGAAACCGGCTGCGACGCCGTGATGTTCGCCCGAGGCGCGATGGGCAATCCCTTTATCTTCCGGCAAACCCGCGAGCTCCTCGAGACGGGCTCGTACGGGGAAATACCCGCGGACACCCGCATCGCGTCCGGTTGGCGCGAGCTTCACAGCCTCGCCGAGGACATTGGAGAGGCCGTCGCGTGCCGCGAGATGCGGAAGCGGTTTTGCTCGTACTCAAAGGGCATCGAGGGCGGGGCCGTCCTCCGAACGGAGCTCGTGCGCGCGTCGACGATCGGCGAATACCGGGAAATTCTCGCCCGTCACGGCTATTCCTTTCCCGAGGATTGACCTCCACCTTGCAAAAGCATTCGCATGCGTCTAAAATGGCGTATGGGTTTTATAAACACGATACTTGTGTTTTTTAAGGACTTCTTCGAGTCGCTGTTCTCGTCCTCCTCGCCCGAATACAAGAAAAAACAGCAGCTCAAGCAACTCACGACCCTCCTTAAAACGGCCGAAGCCCCGCTTTGGCGACAAGACGGTTTTCTGCTCCCCGCGTTTCCCGCGACGCTGTACCAAATAGCCCAGTTTCTCCAGCCCATTAAGGCAATCCTCGACGCGACCATCGCAAGCAGCGACCGGCGCGCGGCGGAACGATACCGCGACTATCTCCTTGAGCTCGCGCTCACCGACGAGCAGCGCGTGGAACGGAAGTCCTTTACCCTGGCGGAGCGGGCCGAGGGCCTCGTCGCCCAGCAGATGGACCCCGAGCGCGTCATCGAGGAACAGGGCAAGCGTTTTTCCCAGTTTCTGCACGTCCTCGAGACTCCGACGATGCGGCAAGCGGGCGTCATCCTCCAGCGAATAGACGCGCTCTCGGATTTATGCCATTTCGACTTCAACAACCTCTTTTCCTACTTCGATCCCGCGTTCAAGGCGCATATCGGCCAGGACACGACGGTCGAGTCGCCGACCTTCCACGCCGTTGAGGTCGTCGAGGTAATCCCGGTCCTCATGGACCTCTTTTACCTTCTCTCCAAACTCGACTTAAGCCCCTCGATCGTCGATATCGTCGCGATCCTTGACGCGAAACGCTCAGGCGTCCCGCTCAACGAGGAACTCACGAACCGCGTCCATCGCGTATTCCAGGCGGTGATCTACCTCCTCCAGAAAAAGGTCTCGAAGGAATCGATCCTCGCGGTCATCAAGGTCACCAAGGGCGACCCCGAGTTCGTCCCCGAGCAGCCGAAGTTCACCGTCGACTACATCGGGCAGTACCGCGACCGCATCACGGAGTTTTTCCACAGCGACTCGCGCAAGCTCCTCAAGGAAAAGGAAGCGAGCGAAACCCAGAGCCTCATCGAGGCGACCTTCGGGACGCGCGAGCTCGAGACGATCCAGGGATACAACGAGGCGACGAACGCGCTCATACAGGAGTTTACCCCGTTCTCGCTCGAGTGGATTAAGCCGCTCGAGGTCATCAAGACCTTCGCGCGCCATTACTTCGAGCATCACTTTAAGCAACTCCTCCGCTCGGTTATCGTCGAGGGCTATTTCACCAACCGGACGCTCCAGAGTTCCCTTTCCTCGTCGTATTATTTTTGCGAGTCGGTTGGGACCAAGCTCGCCGACTTCGAGCAGCTCTTCACCGACAATCAGCCTTGCAGCCTCAAGATCCTGACGGGATACATCACCGAACTCGAAAAAGGAATGGACTTCGAGAAGCCCCTGCGCAAGATGGTTGAGAACATGAACGCCCACGCCAAGGACTTCGTGCAGCAGGCCGTCAACAACTACATGGAGGTGTTCAACTTCAGTCAGATGATCATCGAGGACAATAAAAAATCGGTGCCCGATTTCATCACGAACATCCGAACCCTCACGGCGTCAACCAAGAACATCGATTCCTTTACGTGGCTAGAGCGAGAAAATGGAGTTTTTCGCAATTTTCTTGAAATAATGAAAAAGTATGCTATAGTAGGAACATTGTCTGTTCCTGCGAATTTGCAAGAGCAAGCGGAGAATTTATAGACCATGTCAAAACAGAAAAAGAACAGCTTGGGCGACGCATCCTCGGAGAAGCAGATCTACGACCTTAAGCAGCTTCTTGAAATCTCGAAAAGCCTCAATTCAGTAATAGACTTCTCAAACCTTATCGAGGCGATCCTCTATACCTGCATGGGACAGATGAAGACCCTCGGGGTCGCGATCTTCACGAAAAAGAATTTCGACGCGACGAGCTTTCAGCTCAACCGCAACTACTATGGGTTCGAGCTCCAGAACGACTTTGAGTACTCCGTTCCCGAGGACCACCCGCTCATCAAGCTCCTTTCCCAGCGCAACTCCTGCATCACGATCGACGACATCAAGGCAAGCGGCATCCCCGTCGACCGGCCCATAGAGGGCCTCGTCGCGCTCCAGCCGACGCTCATCGTCCCCCTTAAGGCAAAGAACCATATCTCCGGGCTTCTCGTGCTCGGCGAGCAAATCACCGCGGAACCCTATTCCGATTACGAAAAAGAGCACATCCTGAACATCGCGTCCCTCGCGGCTATCGCCATTAGCAACGCGGCGCTCCTCGAGATGACGACCACCGACATGATGACCCACCTCAAGCTCAAGCACTACTTCTACACCGTCCTCATGGAGAAGCTCGAGCTGAGCGAGGCGCAGAAGATGCCCCTTTCCGTCCTCATGCTCGACATCGATTTCTTCAAGCGCTTCAACGACACCTACGGCCACGCGTGCGGGGACGTCGTTCTCCAGATGGTCGCATCGGTCGTGCAGCAGAACACCCGCAACCAGGACATGGCGGCCCGCTACGGCGGGGAGGAATTCGTCGTCATGCTCTGCGACACGAACGCGACGACCGCCTGCAAGATCGCCGAGCGGATCCGCACCTCGATCGAGAACCTCGACATCCTGTACGACGGGCAGCACCTGAACCTCACGATCTCGATCGGCGTCGCGGAGAAAAAACCAGGCACCGACCAGAACGCCCGGGTTCTCGTCGACCGCGCGGACAAGGCCCTCTATAACTCCAAGCAGACGGGACGAAACAAGGTCTCGCTTGCCGAGTAAAGCCTTCGAAAAAAAACGCCCCGCGGCGAATCCGGTACTTGCCCGACAGGAAGCCTAACTGGTAGCCTCTTAGCCATGAGCTTTACAAATCTGATCCGCAAGCCGTTCCGCTACGAATTCCGGAACACGACCCTCATCCTTCTCGGCATTAACCTTTTGGTTTTCATCCTTACCTATACCTTCCCGAACGCGACCGCGTACCTCGCCCTAAACCCGGTTCTGGCCGTCCAGGGAAAGATGTACTGGCAGGTCTTTACCTACCAATTCGTCCACGGCGGCCTTTCCCACCTCATCTCGAACATGATCGGACTTTTCTTCTTCGGCATCGCCGTCGAGCGCCGGCTCGGCTCGAAGGAATTCGTCCTGCTGTACCTTCTTTCGGGCACCCTGTGCGGGATCCTGTCCCTCGCAGTCTATCTCGCGACCGGCACGACCGAGGTCTTCCTGATGGGCGCCTCGGGCGCGGTGTTCGCGATCCTGCTCGCCTACGCGATCCTCTACCCGAACTCCATCATCTATATCTGGGCGATCATCCCGATCCCGGCGCCGATACTCGTGATCGGCTACGCCGCGCTCGAGACCCTGTACCTCGTCACCGGAACCAACCAGGGCGTCGCCCACGGCACGCACCTCATCGGCTTGGCCGTATGCTGGCTCTATTTCGTCGTTCGGTTCGGGATTAACCCGTTCCGCGCATGGTTTAAGCGGCGGTGAAAACGAGCCGCGTCCCCGCGATCCTTTGCGCCCTCCTGCTCGCGGGGGGCCTTGCCTCCGCCGATGCGCCGCGCGTCATCCGCGTGCCGGTATGGGTATTCCTGGAACCGGTTCCCGGCAAGGGGTTTCCCGTGCCGCAAGGCGATACGGCCGCGACCGCGGCAACGAACGGAAGCGCGGGGTCAGTCCCCGCAGGGGCGGCGGCCACCGAGGGAACGCCGGCTATCGCGGAGTCGTCGGGCCCCCCGGCCAAGGATTTGCGCGAGCTCGCGCGGTTCGTACTCGGCGGGATGGTTTACGGTTGGCGGTTTTCCTACACCCCCAGCGATCGCACGCGACGCGTCGACGAGAGCTTTACCCTCGAGCCGATCGCGGAAATCCCGGACGGCGACCCCCGCTTTTCGCTTTCGGGATTCGATCCCGCCTACCCCCGGGTTTCGACCTGGGCGGAATTTCTCCTCGACGACGCGACGGCGCGTCGTAACCTCTATTGGAAATCGGTGCAGTTTCGGTCCGCCGACGGGCGGGGGTACGGGGATCGCGAGCGCGAAAGCGCGGGTATTAGGGACGCGTACTCGGACGCCGTGCGCACGGCGGTACGCGCCTACGCGCGAAAGCTCGAGAAAAACAAACCGAAGGAAATCCGCGGCGAGGTTCTCCTGAAGGACAACCCGCGGCTCTTTACCGAGGCGGGGCGCTTCGTCGCCGACATAACCGTTCTCGTCAATCTGATCGAAATCGTTCCCTACAGTACCTTCTAGAAAGAACTTCGACGCGCTCGTATACCGCCGCTCGGCGCGGTATCGCCTCACGGGAGTAAGGCGGTGCGGCGGATTCACGCGCCGGGCGGCTTAGCCTTACTCGTCGGGAAAGCGGACGGTAATCTCCGACCCGCGCGGGCTGCTCTGCAGGGTAAGCGAGCCGTGGAGCTGCTCGACCAACGCCTCGACCATCTCGTAGCCGAAGGTATCCTTCCGCCGAATGTCATCCTCGAACCCCACCCCGTCGTCGCTGAGCGTCATCTTGAGAAGCACGGGCGTTTCGCGCTCGAACGCGATCCTGATCTTGCCCTGCGCGTTGTTCGGAAACGCATGGAGCAAGCTATTCGAGACGAGCTCGTTCAGGATGAGGGCGAGCGGCAGCGCCTTCTCGATCGGCAGCGCGACGTCGATCCCCGAAACCGACGAGGTCACCACGGAACCAACGTCGGAATAGAGCGAGGCGAGGTACTCGCAAAGCCCCGCGCAATACCGATGCATCTGGACGCGCTGCACGTCGGAATACCGGTAGATCGTCTCGTAGACGAGGGCGAGGGCCATCACCCGCGAATGGGTCGTCGTGAGCGCATGGCGAACCCCGTCGTCGGAGGCGTGGCCGACCTGGAGGTTCACCATGCTCGAAAGGAGTTGAAGGTTGTCGGAAACGCGCTTTTGGAGCTCGAGGAGGAGCTGCTCCTTCTCGGCAAGCGTCCGCTCATTGCTCCGATCGCGCTCCTCGAGCGCGGAGGCCATCTTGTTGAACGACTCGATGAGATCGGTCACCTCGTCGCGCGAGGAGTTTATCTCCGACCGGATGCTCAAGTTCCCGTCGGCGAGCGCGCGCGTGTAGGCGGTAAGCCGCTCGATGCGGCCGACGAACAGGCGGCGGGCAAGCCACAGCGAAAGGCCGAAGGCCGCGAGGCAGGATAAAAGCATGAACAAGAGGATGCGGATAACCGGCATGTACGATTCTGACAAGATCCGGTCGTACGGCATCCTGACCGAGATGTGGATCGAAAGCCCGTTGTCGCACACGACGCCCATCGACGCGAGATACGGAATTCCCGAAAGCGCGGCCTTTTCCGCCGTGGTGCCGGACGTAAGAAGCGAATGCATAAAAAGATCCTCGGATACCCGCGAGCCTGGATCATCATGCTCGTCCGAGGAATTGGAAAAGAGCCTGATGCCGAAGTAATCGAAGATCTCGAGCGTCGCGCCATCGGGGAGGCGGTCGAGCGAAAGCTCGCGCGAGTATTTATCAAGGTTGAACGAGCAGATGAGATAAACCATCTCCCCGGAGCGCGTCCGAGCCGGCAAGGTGAAGGTAATGGCGTCCTGCCCCGTGGACCGGCTGACGATATACTGCCCCGGGGTAAACCGCCCGGTCTGCTTCGCGTAGCGGAAATAGGCCCGATCCGAGACGTTAATGTCCGTCTTGTTGACGCCCGAAGCGATGACCGTGCCCGAGGAATCGGTCACGAGCAGAACCGCGTAATCGGGATATACCTTCATGAGATCCTGCAGGTAGGTATTCAGAACGCCATAGTCCCGCTCCTGAACGGCCTGCGTCTGGGAGATGGCAAGAAGGGTTTCCTCCGCGTTGCGGACGATAAGCCGCTGCTCGTTGGTAAAGCCCTCGCAAAGGTTCGCGATCTGCGTGGCCTTTTCGTTGATATACGCACGTTGATAAAACAAGGCGAAGTAAAGCGCGATCACGACGGTCGGGATGACGGCCACGAGCGTAATCAGGAAAATTTTCGTGCGAATTTGAACTTTTCTCTGCACCCTTTACTGTACTCCGCTGAAAATGGTATAAATATACGCACATTTTAACAGGAGTAAGTCATGGATGTACAGTCTATCGTAAAAAACCTGCATCCGCTCGAGATCCGCGTCCTCCGCGCCTTTGCGCCCGGAACCGAACTTACCGCGGATAAGCTCGAGAAGGAGCTGGACTATAAACCGGGACACGCGAACCAAGCCTTTTCCTGGCTCGGCGGGAAGGAACTCGTCTCCGAGGTCAGGCGCGAGGCGCATACCTTTTTCGAGGTAACCGACCTCGGCAGGGTCTTCGCGAAATCCGGCACCCCCGACGAGCGCATCCTGAACCTCCTGAAGGACAAGGGCCCGCATACCCTTCCCGAAATCGCGCAAGCGCTCGGCCTCGAGCAAAAGGACGTCGGCTCCTCGTTCGGCATGCTTTCCAAGGAAGGCGCCGTCCGCATGGACGAGTCCAAAAAGGCCGCGTTCGTCGAGATGCCCAAGGATAAGCGCCTCGCGATCACCATCGCGCTCATCCGGCTCGCCGCGGAAGCACCGTCGGGGTCCCTTGACCAGAAAAACCTCACCCCCGACGAAATCGCCGTCATCGGTACCCTCGCCAAGAAGCGCGGCGCGGCGGACTCGCCCTTCCGCGTCGTCGAGCGCGAGACCGTCGTGTATACCCTCGCGCCCGCCGCGGTCGAGGTAAAGAAGGCCCTGGACGCGGCCGGCATCACCGGCGAGGAGATCGGCTCGATCACCCCGGCGATGCTCAAGTCCGGCGACTGGAAAAAAGGCACCTTCCGCGGATACAACATCGCGATCCCGCCCGCGCGCATCATCCCCGGCCGGACGAACCCGTACGTAAGCTTCCTCGAGAGCGTCAAGGACAAGCTGTGCTCCCTCGGCTTCGAGGAATTCGACGGCCCGCTCGTCGAGACCGATTTCTGGAACTGCGACGCCCTGTTCATGCCGCAGTTCCACGCCGCGCGCGATATCCACGACGTGTACTACCTCAAGGAGCCGACGAAGGCGAAGTCGATCGAGGAACCCTTCCTCTCGAACATCGCCGCGGCGCACGAGAACGGCGGCGACACCGGAAGCCGCGGCTGGGGCTACACCTTCGACCGCGAGTTCACCAAGCGGCTTATCCTCCGCAGCCAGGGCACGGTCCTTTCCGCGCACCAGCTCGCGAAGGCGAAGATCCCCGGCAAGTACTTCGGCATCGCGCGCTGCTTCCGCTACGACAAGGTCGACGCGACGCACCTTTCCGACTTCTACCAGACCGAGGGAATCGTCCTCGGGGACGAGGTGAACCTCAAGACTCTCCTCGGCTTCCTCGAGATGTTCGCGATCGAGATCGCCGGCGCAACCGAGGTTAAGTACGTGCCCGGCTACTTCCCGTTCACCGAGCCGTCGGTCGAGGTGCACATCAAGCACCCGGTCCTCGGCTGGTTCGAGCTCGGCGGCTCGGGAATCTTCCGCCCCGAGGTAACGAAGGCGATGGGCGTCGACGTGCCGGTCCTCGCGTGGGGAATCGGAATCGACCGCATGGCCCTCATGGCCCTCGGGCTCAACGACCTCCGCGAGCTCTTCAGCTCCGACATCGAGGGCGTGCGCCTGAGAAAGGCAAAGTACTGATTCCCCGCGAGGGGCTGCCTTCGATCCCCGCTTGTTAAGGCGCGGGGAGAGGGGGTGGCGTAAAAGCCCGGAGACGGCGGCCACGGGCCGGCGTCGAGGACTTTGCAGCCAGGGGGAGACTTCCCCCTTACAAAAAACTTTTGGGAGTTTGCCATGCCGAAAATTGAAGTAAACGAAAAACTGTTCTTCAGCCTGCTCGGTGAAACATACGATTACGCGAAGCTGGAAGAGCGCCTTACCTGCGGGAAGGCGGAGCTCGACGAGAAGCCGGACATGAGCGTCCCGGCGGACGAGCGGATCATCAAGATCGAGCTCAACGACACGAACAGGCCGGACCTCTGGTCGACCGCGGGCGTCGCCCGCCAGCTCAGGCTCCATAAGGGCGGGAAGAAGAACCGGTACTCGGATTTCTTCTCGCGCGACGGGAAGGCCATGGATTCGGGAAACCGGGTCGTCAAGGTCGCGCCCGAGCTCAAGGACATCCGCCCGTTCATGACGGCGTTCGTCATCTCCGGCAAGCCCATCGACGAGCCGATGCTCCTCGACATCATCCAGACGCAGGAAAAGCTCTGCTGGAATTTCGGGCGCAAGAGAAAGTCCATCTCGATGGGCGTGTACCGCTCCGCGAACATTACGTGGCCCGTCAACTACAAGGCGGTCGATCCCGACAAGACGAGCTTCGTGCCGCTCGGCTGCGACGCGCCGATGACCTGCCGACAAATCCTCGTCGACCACCCGAAGGGAAAGGAATACGGCTGGATCCTCAAGGACGCGAAGAGCTTCCCGCTCCTCGTCGACGCGAAAGGCGAGGTGATGTCGATGGCGCCGATCATCAACAGCGCGACCCTCGGCGCGGTCAAGGTCGGCGACTCGGACCTCCTCGTCGAGATGACCGGAACCGACATGCCCTCGCTCGTCCTCGCGACGAGCATCGTCGCGTGCGACTTCGCCGACGCGGGCTACAAGATCCTCCCCGTCAAGGTCGAGCATCCCTACGACACCGGCTTCGGCAAGAGCGTCACGACGCCGTACTATTTCCAGGAATCGACGAGCACGACGATAGCAGCGACCAACAAGCGCCTCGGCGAGGAGCTTTCCGGCGGCGAGATCCGCGACGCGCTCGAGCGCATGGGCTGCGAGGTCGAGATCTCGGGCGAGACGGTCACCGTCTGGCCGCCCGAGTACCGGAACGACTTCCTCCACGATGTCGACATCATCGAGGACGTGATGATGGGCAAGGAGATTTCCTTCTTCAAGCCCGAGAAGCCGCGCGACTTCACGATCGGCCGCCTTACCCCGCTCACCCTCTTCAGCCGCAAGGCGAAGAGCCTCATGGTGGGCTTAGGGTACCAGGAGATGATCTTCAACTACCTCGGCTCCGGCAAGGACTACATCGACCGGATGAACATCGCCGGGACCGCGGAGGGCAAGCGGGTCATCGAGATATCGAACCCGATGTCCGAGAACTACCAGTTCGTCAGGCCCTCGATCCTCCCGAGCCTTCTCGCCGCGGAGTCCCCGTCGGGCAACGCCGCGTATCCCCACCGCATCTTCGAGATCGGGAAGGTCGCGTTCCGCGACGATAGCGAGAACACCGGCACCTCCACGCGCCAGCACATCGGCTTCCTTTCCGCGTCGAGCGACGCGAACTTCAACGAGGCGGCGAGCCAGGTCGCGAGCCTCCTGTACTACCTCGACCACGAGTATTCGGTCACCGAGTCAGACGATCCCCGCTTTATCCGCGGGCGGCAGGCGTCCATCATGGTCAAGGGAAAGGCAGTCGGCGTCTTCGGCGAGATACATCCCGCGGTCCTCGAGAACTGGACGATCGGCGCGCCGTGCGTCGCCGGCGAGATCGACCTCGAGGCGCTGATGTAACCGGCTCCGCGCGCGCGTCCGCAGCGACGACGGCCCCCTTGCGGCGAAACGCCCAAGGGGGCTTTTTTTATTTGCCCGGAACGCCGCATGATGGCAGCGGCGCGAAAGCGAGCGCACGCGAACGCGCGAAAGCGAGTAGGCGGGCTCGCGGAAAGCGGCGATTGAGAAAGGGGGTGTCAACCATGGAGGGAAAGGACGAACAGAAAGACGCGGGCAGGCGCGCGGGGATGAATCATATTCCCGGGGCCGCGCAGACGCACTTCGTCGGCGTCCTCGCGAGCGAAGGGCTCTCCGATACGCTTTTGGGTTGCAGGCGCTGGATGGGCGAGGCCTTTGGCTGCCGATCGGGCTTCTTGACGCCGATGCACGTTACCCTCATCCCGCCCTTCGCGCTCCGGGATCCCGAGGAAGTCGACGCGCTCGCGCGGGCGATCGAAAGGACGGCGCGGGCCATGAAACCATTCGCCGCGCACGCCTCGGGCTTTGGGGCGTTCGGCGAGCGCACGGTATTCGCCCGCGTCGCCCCCGACCCGCGCTGGGCCGAGCTCCGGGACGCGCTTTTCGCGGAAGCCTCGCGCGGGCTCCCGGGGATACTCCGAAAGGACGCGCGGCCCTTTACCCCGCACCTGACGGTCGCGAACCGGGATATCCCCATAGGCGCGATCCCGCACGCCCTCGAGCACTTCGCCCCGCTCGCGCTCGACGAGGAATTCCCCGTCGACCACATCGCGCTTTTCGAGCGCCGGAGGGGGACTTGGGAAACCGCGTACGTATGGGAGGCAGGAGCGCCCGGCGCATGCTCGCGCGCGAGAGACTAACGGCGACTAGGTCACGCTTTCAAGAAGCTTATTGACGTCGATGTTGAGGCTCTCGAGGGTCTGCTCCTCGCCACCCGA
>Ga0209098_1002011_pt1 | contig 18418 bp, 16 predicted proteins | sample AD_JPNHW1_MetaG_FD_184429 | JGI IMG/M metagenome (GOLD analysis project Ga0209098, IMG submission 184429) | Active sludge microbial communities of municipal wastewater-treating anaerobic digesters from Japan - AD_JPNHW1_MetaG (SPAdes) (version 2) | ecosystem: Engineered > Bioreactor > Anaerobic... | reverse complement strand
ACCGGTTGCCCGTTTATCCGGGTTTCCTTTTAGCTCAAGCATTTCTGCTTCAAGCAATATCTTTTCGAGGAGAATATCGACATTCAGCCCACTTTTTGCTGCAATGTCCTGACTCTGATATTTTCCGCCCCAGTCCTCAACAAGATAATTCATAGCAGCCAGCTTCTCCTTAATTTTTTCGGGATCAGCTCCTGGTTTGTCAATTTTGTTGATGGCGAAAATAATCGGAACACCTGCTGCCTGAGCATGGTTGATTGCCTCAATTGTCTGGGGCATTACGCTGTCGTCAGCAGCAACAATGATAATTGCAATGTCAGTTACCTGAGCCCCGCGAGCACGCATGGCGGTAAAGGCTTCGTGACCCGGAGTATCGAGGAAGGTAATCTCCTTTCCATTGTTCAGTTTCACATGGTAGGCACCAATATGCTGGGTAATACCCCCAGCCTCGCCAGCAATAACATTGGTTTTACGAATATAGTCGAGCAGGGAGGTTTTACCGTGGTCAACGTGTCCCATCACGGTTACAATCGGTGCACGTGGTTTCAGTTCCTCTTCAGTGTCTGGTTCTTCTTCGATAGCTACCTGAATTTCGGCACTGACAAATTCTACCTGATAGCCAAATTCGTCGGCTACAATAGCCATTGTTTCAGCATCGAGTCTCTGGTTGATTGACACCATTAACCCAAGGCTCATGCAAGTTGAAATTACATTGGTTACTGCAGTGTCCATCATCGAAGCCAACTCGGCAACAGAAACGAACTCAGTAACTTTCAATACATTTTTTTGTTCGTTTTCGAGTTCAGCCTGAGCTGCCGCCTTGTCGCTAACCAACTGACGTTTATCTTTTCTGTACTTCGAACTTTTTGATTTTGTTCCTTTTGTTGTTAAGCGGGCTAAAGTATCTTTAATCTGCTTCTGTACGTCTTCCTCGCTAACCTCTTTTTTCAGAGGTGTGCGTTTTTTCAATCCCGGCTTTTCTGTCGGGCGAGCGCCACCGCCAACATTCTTATTTACTACAAGTTTTTTCCGTTCTCCTTCCTGCGGAGCTTTGTCGCCAAAGTTAACCCGTTGTTGATTTTCCGGAATATCTTTTGAAATGCGTTTCCGTTTTTTCTTGCGATTTTGCTGCTGGTTCTGATCCTGATTGCCCGTATTTGGCTTTTTCTCCTCAGGCAAATCTATTTTACCAACAACCGTTGGACCCGATAACTTTTCAACCCTGGTTTTAATTACAACCGGACCTTCACGTTCTTCAGTCTGACGTTCGCTCTGCACAGGCTCAGTCTGAACCGGGCGTTGCATATCGCGACGGGCGCGTTCGCGCTCTTTGCGCTCTTCTTCCCTTTGCTTTTTGCTCTTCTTTGCAGGCCTGGTCTTCTGATTCAGCATATCGAGATCAATGCGACCAACCACTTTAACTTCTTCAACTTTCGGTACATTTGTTGTTAAAACGTCCGAATCAAAACGATTTTCTTCAACATTCGAAGAATTATCGACTTCCGGTTCCTCGACTTTTGCTGGCTTCACAACCTGAACTGGTTTGGGTGGATTTTCTTCAGGTATTATTTTTGTTTCCTGAACTGGTTTTTCTTCCACCAAAGGCTTTTGAACCACAGGCTTTGGCCGATCTGATGACGCTACCGGTTCTTCTTTCTTTTTGCCGCTTAAATTATTCAGGTCAATTTTGCCCAGCACTTTGGGTGCTTCAATTTCGTGACGTGGTCCGGCAATAAAGTCATCTTTGCGCTCGGGCTTTGCCGCTGGGGTTGGCTCAACTTTTTTGGGAGAATGGCCTTTAATGATAACTTCATCGTCCTCGTAATCATCTTCCTGATGCTTATGACCAGCATCTTTGACATCTTCCAATGAAATTGATTCGTGGGTGCCACGATGACTTTTCAGATTGATTTTCTCCGACTCTTTTTTCAGGCTGATGTCTCCTTTGTACTCTTTCTCGAGCAGGGTGAATGCATCATCCGAAATTTTGCTGTTCGGGTCTGAACCTATGTCAAAACCCTTCCTGTGCAGAAAATCAACGATGGTGGAGATACCTACATTAAAGTCCCGCGCTACTTTACTCAGACGTTTTATACTACCTAATACCATAAACCTCCCTGTTAAATATGCCTCAAAATTAATTTAAGGAATTAACGATGTGCAATTTTACATTCAAAATCTAAATTGCCCTAATTTTCAAGCTAAAAATTCAAATAAACTTTGCAGTCTATTCAAATTCGTTTCTTAATATCCGAAGAACTTCGTCGATAGTTTCCTCTTCGAGATCTGTTCTCTTTATCAGTTCTGACCGGGATAAGCTCAAAACATTCTTGGCTGTATCACAACCAATTGACTTAAGCTGATCAATAACCCAGCCTTCAATTTCATCCGAGAATTCATCCAGATTAACATCTTCGTCGTCCTGAGCTACTTCGCGATAAACGTCAATTTCGTAACCGGTGAGCTGGCTTGCCAAACGAATATTCAACCCTCCTTTACCAATTGCCATCGATACTTCCTCTGGTTTGAGGTAAACGTCGGCGCGCTTGGTATCTTCGTGTAATTTGATTGATGATACTTTGGCTGGATTCAACGCGCGTTGAATAAACAGCTGCATATTGGATGAATAATTAATTACGTCGATGTTTTCGTTACGCAGTTCGCGAACAATACCGTGAATACGCGATCCCTTCATACCTACACAGGCACCAACCGGGTCAATGCGTTCGTCGTATGACTCAACGGCAACTTTTGCTCGTTCACCCGGAACACGTACAATCTTTTTAATGGTGATTAACCCATCGAAGATTTCCGGCACTTCAAGTTCGAACAGGCGTTCGAGGAAAACCGGCGATGTGCGTGATAAGATGATTAACGGGTTGTTGTTTCGCAATTCAACCTTATATACTACTGCCCGCAGGTTATCGCCTTTTCTGAAATAATCAGATGGGATTTGCTCCGTTCTCGGGAGAATGAGTTCATTGCCTTCGTCGTCGAGAATCAGGATTTCCTTTTTCCAAACCTGATAAACTTCGCCGGCAATAATATCACCGATTTTATTTTTGTACTTATTATAAATATGGTCTTTCTCCAGCTCCATGATTCTGCTTGCCAAATTTTGACGCAGATTCAGAATTGCACGGCGACCAAATTGAGCCAGCTTTACCTCATCGGTTACTTCTTCTCCAATTTCATAATCGGCATCAATTTTTTTGGCTTCTTTCAGGGTGATTTGCCTGTTCGGATCTTCAAAATCCTCGTCAGAAACAACTTCCCTGTTTCGCCAAATCTCAAAGTCACCTTTATCGATGTTGATGATCACGTCAAAATTTTCGTCAGTGCCGTAAGTTTTCTGTAGAACATTTTTGAAAACATCTTCAAGCACGCTCATCATTGTAGCGCGGTCGATGTTTTTCAGTTCTTTAAATTCGGCAAAGGTGTCGATAAGATTAAGAGTCTCCATATCGTCCCGGTTTTAAAATTTTAATATTTTTTTTGCTTCTTTAATTTCCTTATAATCAAAGTTGTGAACTCGGGTTACCAGTTCTTTTTTCTTCGATCCTTCTACTTTTTCCTTGGTTGTAACTTCGAGGCTGATTCCATTTTCCTCAACTTTCGTAAGTACACCACTCAGTTTGTTTCCATTGCTCAATAATACGTCAATCTCCGTTCCCAGGTTCTTTTTGTACTGACGAACCAGCCTGAACGGTTCGCTCAATCCGGCTGAGAATACCGACAGCTCAAAATCTTCAGCTTCACGATCAAGGTTTCCTTCGACAAAACGACTGATTTCAACAATCTGATTTATCGAGATATTGGTATCGCTATCAACCATGATGTGAATCACATTGGTTGCCGAAACTGTTACATCGACCAAAAACTGTTCGTCCGAAAGCTTTTCGTTAACAAGTTCTGCTATTTTATTTTTGTCGATCATAGTTGTGTAATAAAATAGGGGACTTGCGATCCCCTACCTCTGGTTTTCCCAAAAATTGACGCGACAAAGATAGTAAATTAATTAAATTGTCAAAATCAATTCGTTAAGGTTTCTTTTTAACCCTGAAATATATTGCAAATGGCTAAACCATATCAGGGAATTGTTTCACCAACTTTTTAACACCTGTATATTTTTACTATGTTTGTGAATGTTTTAGTTGCCCAATACATTGAAAACAAACAAGAAGAAAATAATTAACGACCCCGTTTTTGGCTTCATTAATATCCGCTCCGAACTTGTCTTCGACTTAATTGAACATCCTTATTTTCAACGACTACGCCGCATTAAACAGCTTGGTTTATCGTGTATGGTGTATCCGGGAGCGAACCACACCAGGTTTGAACATGCGCTCGGAGCTGTTCATCTGATGCGCTCTGCCATAGGCATTTTAAAACTAAAAGGGCTTGAAATTTCTGACGAGGAAGCCGATGCCGTCACAGCAACAATTCTTCTGCACGATATTGGTCATGGCCCTTTTTCACATGTACTTGAAAGTACGCTGGTGCCCAATGTGCCCCACGAAAACATCTCCCTATTATTAATGGAAGAGCTGAACCGCCAGTTCGACGGGAAACTCGACCTGGCTATTCAAATCTTCACGGACAAGTACCATCGGCATTTTCTGCACCAACTGGTATCTAGCCAGCTGGATATGGACAGGCTTGATTACCTGAGCCGAGACAGCTTTTTCTCGGGAGTTTCCGAAGGAGTTATCGGATCGGAACGAATCATTAAAATGCTGAATGTAAAAAATGATGAGTTGGTGGTCGAATACAAAGGAATCTATTCAGTAGAAAACTTTCTGATTGCCCGCCGCCTGATGTATTGGCAGGTTTACCTGCACAAAACAGTTATTTCGGCCGAGTATCTTTTAATCAATGCGCTTGCCCGTGCACGCGAACTGGTTTTGCAGGGAACCGAAGTATTTGCAACTCCCGTTTTCAAAGTATTTCTATCGCATCAACTGACTCCCGAGGACTTTAAAAACAACAACATTATTGCAGGAAGGGCAACCCTCGACTTGTTCACCAGCCTCGACGACAACGACATCATTGCGTCGATAAAAGAATGGCAAAACCACCCGGATATAATCCTTTCGTACCTTTCGCGCTGCATTATCAACAGGAGGCTGTACAAAATCAAAATCAGCAAGAAACCTATTCCAGAACACAAAATATTGTCGCTGCAAGAAAGAATTTGTTCGCACTTTAAAATATGCGACGATCAGATGAAATATTTCCTGATTGCCGATACAATCTCGAACAGCGCGTACAACAAGGCTTCCAGCGAAAAAATTAATGTTTTATTTAAGAACAACAAGATGAGTGACATAGCCGATGCGTCGGACATTAACCTTTCGGTTTTTTCGGAAACTGTGAGGAAATATTTCATCTGTTACCCGAAAGAATTGGACATTAAGTAATTTACACTATTTTTGCACGGCAAATTTTTAAAGATTATGGAATTTAAAGCTCAAAGTATTGCTGATTTTCTGGGTGGTACGATTGATGGAGATCCTAATGTTACAGTTTTTGATGTAGCAAAAATTGAAGAAGGAAGACCCGGAACTTTAGCATTTCTTTCCAACCCTAAATACAATAAGTATCTTTACGAAACTGAAGCATCTATTGTAATTATAAACCAAAACTTCGAGCTTGAAGCCCCGGTAAGTACAACGCTCATTCGCGTGCCGGATGCCTACAAAGCTTTTGCATCGTTACTGGAACTTTACCAGCAGGCAAAAGGAAACAAAACCGGAATCGAAAATCCATCTTTCATCGATCCTTCAGCCCAAACAGGAAAAGACATATATGTTGGAGCCTTTGCCTACGTTGGCAAAAACGTAAAAATTGGTAACCACGTAAAAATTTATCCGCAGGTATATATTGGCGACAATACAGTAATTGGCGACGACACTATTTTATTTGCCGGAGTAAAAATTTATGAAGACACTAAAATCGGTGAAGCTTGTGTTATCCACTCAGGTGCCGTGATTGGTGCCGATGGCTTTGGCTTTGCCCCAACCGAAGACGGATCGTACAAAAAGATTCCGCAGGTAGGCAACGTTGTTATTGAAGACAATGTTGAAATTGGAGCCAACACAACCGTTGACTGTGCAACAATGGGCTCGACAATAATAAGAAAAGGAACCAAAATTGATAACCTGGTGCAGATTGCCCACAATGTTGAAGTTGGAGAAAACACAGTAATGGCTGCACATACAGGTATTGCCGGATCGACAAAAGTTGGTAAAAACTGTATGTTTGGCGGACATGTGGGAATTGCCGGACATATTACTGTTGGCGATAATGTGAGCATGGGAGCCATGTCGGGCGTTCACAGCAGTATAAAATCGAATAAAACAGTTTTAGGAGCACCAGCTATGGATATTGCTCAGGCAGCCAAGGTGTTTGCTATATACAGAAACTTACCCAGCTTACGCGACCAGGTAATTGAGTTGCAGAAACAAGTTAAGCAACTCGCAAACAAGCTTGAAGAATAATCAGTAACAAATGACAGTTAAACAAAAGACATTAGCAAAAGAATTTTCCATCAGTGGGAAGGGGTTACATACTAACTGTTTGGTTAAAATGACCTTTAAACCCGCCCCCGTTGATCACGGATTTAAATTTCAACGTATCGATCTTGAAAACAAACCGATTATTCCGGCTAGTGCCGAGTATGTTATTGATACATCAAGAGGTACCGTTATTGGAATTGGAGAAGCAAAAATAAGCACACTCGAACACAGCCTGGCAGCCCTCACCGGAATGGACCTTGACAACGTTTTGGTTGAAATCGACGCCGACGAAGTTCCAATTTTGGACGGAAGCTCGCGTTATTTTGTTGAGGCCATTGAAGAAGCCGGAATTGTAGAGCAGGATGCCACACGCGAATATTTTACAATCACCGAAAAAATCGTTTACAAGAACCCAAAAACAGGTTCAGAAATCATTGCCCTACCAGACAACGATTATAACCTGAATGTTTTAATTTCATTCGATTCATCAGTTTTGAACAACCAGTTTGCTTCGCTTGGAGCATTGGCCGATTTTAAAACTGAAATAGCCAAATGCCGCACATTCGTATTTCTGCACGAACTCGAGTTTTTGCTGAAAAACAACCTTGTAAAAGGCGGCGACCTCGACAATGCCATCGTCATCATGGATAAAGCGATCTCTCAGGAAGAACTCGACCGCATTGCCGATTTGTTTAATCACAAACATGTTAACGTAAAAGCACAGGGCGGAATTTTGAACAACATCGACCTGCAATTCGATAACGAATGTGCCCGTCATAAACTGCTCGATGTAATTGGCGACCTTACCCTGGCTGGTAAACGCATTAAAGGACGCATTATCGCAACCAAACCGGGGCACCACGCCAATACCGAGTTTGCAAAAATGCTCCAGAAAGCCATTCGCAAAGAAGAATCGGCCGATAAAGCTCCGGTTTACAATCCCAATGCACCGGTATTGATGGATGTAAACAAGATTAAAGAACTTTTACCGCATCGTTTCCCTTTCCTGATGGTTGACCGCATCATCGACATTCAGAAAGATTACATTGTAGGTATTAAAAATGTAACCATTAACGAACCTTTTTTCCAGGGACACTTCCCGGAAGAGCCTGTAATGCCGGGCGTTTTGCTTGTTGAAGGAATGGCTCAGGCCGGTGGAATTTTTGTACTTCGTACCCTGGTAGGAAAATATTCAACTTATTTCCTTAAAATTGACAACGTAAAATTCAGGAAGAAAGTAGTTCCTGGTGATACTATAATATTTAAAATCATTCTTACCGGTCCGATACGTAGGGGAATTGCCGAAATGCGCGGATTGTGTTATGTAGGTGACCAAATTGTTGCCGAAGGTGATTATATGGCTCAAATTGTAAAAATGAACTAATTAAAGAAAAATAGTAGAAAAGATGAAACAACCATTAGCTTACGTACATCCGGAAGCGAGAGTCGCTGACAACGTTGTTATTGAACCTTTTGTGTCGATTGACAAAGATGTTGTTATTGGTGAAGGAACCCGCATCGGGTCGAGTGTTACCATTATGCCTGGTGTACGCATTGGCAAGAACTGCCGGATTTTTCCGGGAGCAGTAATTGGTGCCGAACCTCAGGACCTGAAATTCAGGGGAGAATATACTACTGTTGAAATTGGAGACAATACAACTATACGCGAATCGGTTACAATCAACCGTGGAACTGCTGCAAAAGGAAAAACCGTTGTAGGAAGCAATTGCCTGCTGATGGCTTATGTGCACGTAGCCCACGATTGTGTTGTTGGAAACAATGTAATTTTAGTAAACAGCACCCAGTTGGCCGGTGAAGTGGTGATTGACGACTTCGCTATCTTAGGTGGAATGTCGGCTGTACACCAGTTTGTTCACGTTGGCTCGCATGTAATGATCTCAGGTGGATCGTTGGTTCGTAAAGACGTTCCTCCATACATCAAAGCTGGTCGCGAACCATTGGCTTATGTAGGTATCAACTCAATCGGGCTGCGTCGCCGCAACTACAGCAACGAAAAGATCCGCGAAGTGCAGGAAATTTACCGTTACATCTACCAGAAGGGGTTGAACATCTCGCAAGCCGTTGAAATTATTGAAGCCGAAATGCCTGCTTCGCCCGAACGCGACGAAGTATTGCTCTTTATTAAAGACTCGAAACGAGGAATTATTCGCGGTTACCTGCCCGATTAATCTCTGCTGAAAATATAAATTTCCCGAAAGCTCTGAATCGAAAAGGTTCAGGGCTTTTTTGTTTGAAAAAAATCATAGGAAAACGCAAAAGTTGCTACAAGAGCGCGGCTTAGTTGATATTTAAGTTCGCTGAATTTCTCAAAAAGCGAAGCCCTGCGGCAACACCTAACACCAAAACACCAGAACAATTCATTTTCTCTTTTAAATCCGACTGCTGAAAGTGAAAAAATAACCCGCGAGTTGCAAAAAATAAGTTACAAATACCAAAAAATATTCCGTGATATTGAAAACAAGCGCAATGAGATGCAAAAAATACGCTATGAGGTACAAAACAAGAGCTGCAAGCAATAAAAAATAACGCGCAAGATGCAAAACAAAACCAACGAGATTGAAAACAAGCGCTGTGAGATGCAAAAAATATACTACGAGATACAAAAAATACGCTGCGCGATGTAAAAAATAATGCGCGAGATGCAAAACAAGACCAATGAGATCGAAAACAAGCGCTGCGAGATAACAAAAATAGTCAGCGAGATATGAAACAAGAGCGATGAGATTGAAAAAATAAGCTGATAAATGCCAAATATTTTCTGTGAAACGACAAACAAGAGAGTGTCCAGAAAAGTGTGTAAACGTTTTTTAAAATTTCTCTGTCAAATTTACTTCATCAAGTTGCAGCGAGCGACAAACAAATAAGTAGAGACTTAGAAAGACAGAAACCAAGACTCAGTTTATCAATTATTTAAATTAAATACAAATTGTAGAAAAGTTATGATTTGTACGTCGCTTTTCGTAAATTTGAAGAAGTGGCAGAATGTTAAGCGGTTAGAATTGTATGACGTCGAGACAAATTGATAAAATCTGCGCGATGCAATTTAACGACGACGAAGGACTTATATTGCAAGTACACTGTGATTTCTTGGATTACACACCATAAATCTGATGATATAAAAAGGAAATACATGCAATTGGGGTGTATACAAATATTAATGGTTATTTAAAAACAATACTATGATTAGATTTTTATTACTTTTTCTGATAATAATTAATCTAATTTCTTGTTCATATAAAGAGATTAGTATCGATAAAGATTATAAACCTTTACCACCGATTAATTATAACAATTTCACAATAAATAAAAAACATAAAGATTGGGCGTTATTCGAAAATGGACCTGGATATTACTCTCTAACCTACATAACAGATTCCACCTTGATAAATACACTACCTAAACCTTCAAATTTTATAGAAGGATTTGACATTGAAAATTACACATTCACAAGAGAAAGTAAGTATATTATTCTACTAAACAAAAATAATTTCCAATATATCACCAAACTCGATAGTTTAAAACTGTTCTTGGATAAGATTGATGATATTTCAGAGGCAAGGTTTTTAGCGGAATCATTAGGATACTATGCTGATGAATCTAGTGTTTTTAAATCAGACGATAAAGGATATTATCTTTTACTTTTTAAAATAGTAAAAACTGGATTCCCTTTTCAGACTGATAAATTTTTAATAAGAATAACTCCTGATTGCCGCATAAACATATTAGGTAGAGAAGTCTTTGAATTGAAAAAAAATGTAATAATCTAAAAAACAACAGCCAACAAATTGAAATTTGCATTGCGATAGTCGTCAGTCCATTGTCTCTTCTAATTTCTTGGCATTCTTCGAAATCTGCAACGACAAAAACTTGCACACCAACATTTCTGACAAATTAAAACAACGCTTGGAATCAATGAAACGACTTCTTTACTTTTTGATTTTCTTTTTCCCCTTCATTAGTAACGGACAGGAATACAAGGTAGGAGAATGCATTTTAGATTCTTCAACAAATAAGCAATACTGCATTTGTTCTGATTCAACGACCTTTGATAAAACTGCTGGCGATAGCTACAGGCTTTTTATAATCCGCGACAAAAATTTAAACGATTCCGTTTGCGAAAGAATTTACCTCAAAATAAATCGAAGTCCCGACTTTGGATATCGCCTAAATCCTGATTATTGCAACAAATTTGGTCTGATTGTCATCGAAGGATGCGATTCATTCTATCTCTATTCGTTGCGCGAAAAAACTATTTCAAAAAAAATCTGGCCAAATTACTCCGGATGTGAGTTTTCTGACGGGCAAGGCTCATACATTAGCAACCTGGTTATTACTGATGACGGAAAGATTCTTCAATTGAAAGTTAATGAATGCGGATTGCATAAATTCAACATCGCAGATATAGCCAATATAAAAGAGATTTAATAGTATTTCCCCAATTATACCACAAAACAGATCTGCCTCGGAGCAAGACAACACTTCAATCTCAGCTTCAGGATATAAAAAATGCACAATTCAGCCAATATGGCATGATGATATAATATAAAGGCGCCAATATGTCATCTACCAGAAATTTCCATTTTCAATTAATTCGCAATTAATCAACTCCATAATATTTTTTAACACTGACACGACCTTCAATTGGTATTTGGTTTGAAAAACAGAGGATGTAAATGAAAAATAAGTCAAACTAAAATAAGGAGGATTAAATTATGTCACTTGTTAGATTTTCAAACAATTACCCAAACTTGTTCAACAATTTATTTGAAAACGATTGGTTCGATTTCGCAAACCGCAATTACTCGAAAACCAACACCACGCTTCCTTCGGTAAACGTGAAAGAAAGCACCGAAGACTTTGAAGTGGAAGTAGCAGCACCCGGTTTTGGTAAAAACGATTTTAAAATTGAGGTAAACCGCAATCTGTTAACCATCTCGTCGGACAAGCAAACCGAAAAAGAAACCAAAGAAGGACAACAGTTCACCCGTCGTGAATTCAGTTATCAGTCGTTCTGCCGTTCGTTCACTTTGCCAAACGTTGCCGATGCCGAAAAAATTGAAGCCAGGTACGAAAACGGCATCCTGAAAGTGGTGATTCCGAAAAAGGAAGAAGCCAAACCAAAGCCGGCAAGAACCGTAGAGATTCAGTAACGGACAACAGGATTGATCGTATAAAGAAAAGAGATTAGGGAAGCTGCTGAGGCTTCCCTTCTTTTTCTGTACTGATTTGAAAAACAGCTGATCAACTCAGTTGAAAAACGGGCCGTTCGGAAAAGTATTGAGGTCGTCCATAAAATAACATTCACGGTAACTTTTCTCTGTGAAACTCTGTGAAGCTCTGTGTTATTATTTATATTCTCTCACAGATTTACACTGAATTTTGGATCCTCATTTAGTATTCCGGGCACCCTCGCAACAATTGCAAAAAGGCTTAATGATATGGAATACAAAGACTATTATAAAATTTTAGGCGTCGATAAAAAAGCCTCGCAAGATGAGATCAAGAAAGCTTACCGAAAGCTTGCCATTAAGTATCACCCCGATAAAAACGAGGGGAACAAGGCGGCCGAAGATCAGTTTAAGCTCGTGAACGAAGCCAACGAGGTATTGAGCGACCCCGAAAAACGGAAGAAATATGACCAACTCGGCGAAAACTGGAATCAGTTCAGTCAAAGCGGAGGCTATTCGTCGGGAAATCCGTTTGAAGGTGGCTTCCGCAACCAAAACGGACAAACCTTTTACTACGAAGGCGACTTAAACGACATTTTCGGCAAAAGTGCCGGAGGATCGGGCTTCTCTGATTTCTTCGAAGCATTCTTCGGAAACCGTACCGGAGGATTTGGCTCGGCAAAAAACAACACCGCATTTAAAGGTCAGGACTTTGAAACCGAAATGGAAATCAGCCTCGACGAAGCGTATCACGGAACCAGCCGTATATTGCAGCTCGACACCGAAAAACTAAGGATTACTACCAAACCGGGAGCTTACACCGACCAATTGCTGCGAATAAAAGGCAAAGGAGGCAAAAGCCGGAACGCCGCACAAAACGGAGATTTGTTTGTACGTGTAAAAGTGACGCCGCACCCCGCTTTTGAACGGCATGGCAACGACTTGAAAACCACGCATCAGCTTGATCTTTTCACAGCAATGCTGGGTGGCGAAACCCTGATTAATACACTCGACGGAACAATAAAGGTGAAAGTTCCGGCTGGGGCTCAAAACGGACAAGTTCTGCGCTTGAAAGGCAAGGGAATGCCGTTGTACGACAATAAAAACAAACATGGCGACTTATTCGTGCAGCTGAACATACGCATACCCGAGAAGCTCACCGCCAAACAAAAAGAACTGGTTGAACAACTGAAAAAGGAGTTTAATCATTAACAGCAAATACTGCACACAAAACACAATGTGAAACTGCTATACATTTCCATTGTGTTTTTATGGTTTATTGCAGTATATTCGACATTGAATTAAAAATAAACCAGGAACATGCAGCAAACAGGAAAAATCATCATTGGCATTGGACTATTGCTGGTTGTGGTGGGTGTAATCGTGTATTTTGCAGGCGATAAGCTAAACTGGCTGGGCCGGCTTCCGGGCGATATCCGGGTTGAAAAGGACAACTTCAGGTTCTATGCGCCCATCACCACGATGATTCTGATTAGCGTGATCGTATCGATTCTTGTCCGGATTTTCCAGAAGTTTTTTTGAGCGGTTCTATCGCAAATGTAGTCATCCTGCACTTGTTTCAGGATCTCCTTGTGTTGAATGTTGGATCCCGAAATAAATTCGGGATGACGGTATCAATATCGTTTGAGTTAACCTCAGAACACTTTCTCCGTCATTTCAATTTATCTGCAACAACTCGCCTGAAAGTTTGTTAGAACTGCTAAAATTCAAAGCTATGTTTACAGTCGAACAAATTGAACAGGCGCACCAGAAAGTGAAATCGGGTGCCGACTTTCCGAAGTATATTCAGGAGATTAAACAGCTGGGAGTTACAGGTTTCGAAACCTGGGTGAAAGACAGCCACACCGAATATTTCGGGGCAAATGCGTATCAAACCCAATCCAGTCCGCAGTATGAAGAACTTCTCATTGCCGAAAAAGGCGATAAAGCAACGTTTGTTGACTTCCTGAAAAAGCACCAGCGCGGCGAAACGAATTATTACACCTTTTGTATGCACTGTGCCGAAACAGGAATCGAAAAATGGATTGTGGATCTGGATAAAATGACCTGCACCTATTACGACAAAGCCGGGAACGAAATTCTGGTAGAACAGATTCCGGTGTAAATCAAATCATCTTATAAAAAGCTTCTTTGTAGGTATCACCAATCGGGATGTATTTGTTCCCGATTTTGATGCGGTCGTTCTCGATCGATTCGATCTTCGGGAGCGAAACCATGTATGATTTCTGGCAGCGTACAAAACCGCGTGACAACGTTTTTTCCAGTTCCTGAAACGAATGACTGGCCAGTATTTTTTCGGTAGGCGTTACAATGCACTGGTAATCGCGCATGCCTTCGATGTACAAAATGTCGTTCAGGAAAACTTTGACCAGCTTGTAGCCCGATTTTACGAAAATATAGTCAACCGGTGCCGATGTAGCCTGTGTTGCAGCCTCTTGCCAGCAGATGTAATCGATGGCTTTGTTCACCGCCAGCTTAAAACGGTCGAAGGTATAAGGTTTCAGCAGATAATCTGTTATGGCAAGCTCAAAGGCTTTCAGGGCATATTCGTTGTAGGCTGTAGTAAAAATCACCTGCGGCTTTTCAATCATTTGCTCCACCATGTCGATGCCCGTAATGCCGTCCATCTGGATGTCGAGAAACACAATCTGAACCGGGTTGTTGCAGATAAATGCAATAGCTTCCGATGCACGGCCAAAAGTTGCCACCAGTTGAAGTTGGGGCAACTTTCCGATAAAAGCTTTGAGCTTTTCAATAGCCAATGGCTCGTCATCAACGGCAATGCAATTAATTCTCATCCAATTCCAGCGTTAGTTCAACTTTAAACCGGTTATTGTCTTTCGTAATTGTAAAGGTATGCTTTTCAGGATAAATCAGGTCAAGGCGGCGCTTGACGATATTCAGCCCCAAACCGCCAGCTTTTGTTGTTGGCTTTCGGTAAGTATCGTACTCGTTACTGATCGCAAACTGAAGGCTGCTCTTTTCAATCCGAATATCGATGCTGATGATGTTCTCCCCTTCCTTCACTGATGAATGTTTGTAGGCATTTTCAATCAAGGGCAAAAACAACATCGGGGCGATGCGCAACTGTTCGGGTCGGCCGTTCAACCGGTATTGCAGGTAATTGTCGCCCGAAGTACGCAAGCGCAGCAAGTCGATGTAATCTTCGATGTGCTTCAGTTCTTTCTCCAGCGCGATTTTCTCCACCTCTGCATCGTAAATCATGTAGCGCAAAATGGCACCCAGCTTGGCAATCGAACCCGAAGCTTTTTCGGTGTCGAAAGTCACCAGGTAATCGATGTTATTCAATGTGTTGAACAGAAAATGCGGACTTACCTGCATCTTCAGCAATGCCAGTTCGCTTTGGGTATTTTGCAGCAGCAAAGCCTGTTTCTCCTGCTCCAACCGGATGGAATCAGAAAACCTACGAAAAATAACAGCCAGAAAAATAACAATGACATGAGGAATAATTGAGCTCAGCACTTCCCATATTCCAAAACTCATGGCCGGGTAGGCAAAAAACAGCAACAGGAACAACAATCCCGCAGCAAGTATCAGGTAGCGCGAAATACTTTTGCGAGCCCACCGAATACCAAAGAAAGTGGTGTAGAAAAAGATCAATCCCATCACCACTTCCAGCGACATAACGTAGAACAGGTGATTACCAAATTGAGCGTCGGGTTTTGCCTGCAAATAAATTTTGCTCAGCATAAAAGCAAATGCAGTAAATACAATCCAGAAGAATATGTGGACCGATATTTCAATTGACTTTTTCATACGTAAGCAAATTTAAGATTAAACCCGAAGAAATGCGCTGAAATCAAGCCTGTTTATAGCGGTATAAATCAGAAAGATGGCGAAAAATGTAAGCCAGAAAAATAAGGAATAGGTGTGGAATAACGGAACTCATCACCTGCAACATGCCAAATTTCATGGCCGGAAAAGCAAAGAACAGCGTCAACACCAACAGAATGACAATCAGAATAATGGTATTGGTACTGCTCTTTTTGGCCCAGGGCAAACAAAAGAAAGTAGTGTAGAAGAAAATAAGTCCCATAACCACTTCGAGCGTAATCACATAAGTAAAATGAGAGGCAAACGGAGCATCGGGTTTGGCTTCAAGATACATCTTGCTCAACAGCACTGCAAAGGCAGCAAAAAGTACCCAGAAAATAACATGGACGGTGATTTCAACTGATCGTTTCATGATAAAATTGATTTAAAGGTTTAACATGAATCAAAGTTGAGCCATCCGTTTTGCTCCTGAAAAAAAAATCTGCAAACCTGCCTGTTCGTCCGACGAAACTTTCAGAAAAAAAATATCCGATCTCTCGAAAAAGATCGGATACTTATAATCGTCAGCGATTCAAAAATCGCTATTTTTTCAATCCTTCTGCCGGATATTTAAACTGATAGTTTCCTGATCCAACATTCAGCACCACAGCATTGCCAGCCTGTTTAGCGTCGGCTTTTAATGCCTGGCCGTTCAATGTTACCTGCTCGGCTTTAGCTGAAGGCAAGGTAACTGTTGCTGTTGTATTGGCCGGTACGGTTACATCGTACACCAGATTTCCACCATCGAGTTTCCATCCCGATTTTACTTTTCCGTACACCGATTCAAATTCGACAGCAGCATTGGTTAAACCACCGCCAATATGAGGCTGGAATAAAATGTGCTTGTAGCCGGGTTTTTCCTGATCGATATCCATACCGGCAACAAAACGATACAGCCATTCGCCAATTGCGCCATAAGCGTAGTGATTAAAGCTGTTCATGCCCACATCCTGGAATGTGCCATCAGGTTTCTGCCCGTCCCAGCGTTCCCATATAGTTGTTGCGCCCTGTGTTACCGGGTATAACCACGATGGATATTTCTCCCGGTTCAAAAGCATAAAGGCCAGATCGTCGTATCCGTTTTCGGTGAGGGTTTTACAAAGCAATGGCGTACCTACAAAACCAGTTGTAAGGTGTCCCATTTTCTTCACATCGTCGGCCAGGTATTTGGCGGCTTTCGGATTCAGATCTTCAGGCAAAAGTTTAAACGCCAAAGCCAAACAATATGCTGTTTGTGTATGCGAAACCAAACGACCCGATGGCGTTACAAACTCCTTCTGGAATGCCTTCTTGATGTCGTCAGAGAGTTGTGCATATTTTTTGGCTTCGTCGGTTTTGCCAATAATAGCAGCCACTTTAGCTAAAATTCCGCTCGAATAGGAATAATAAGCTGTTGCAATCAAATCTTTCTCGGTAGTTGCCCCGGGATAGTCGGAACGGGTTGTGGCAAATGCCAGCCAGTCGCCATAATGGTTATCGCCGATCCACAGATTTTTGTCACCGGCACGGCTGTGCATATATTCCACCCATGCTTTCATGCTGGGGTACTGAACCTCCAAAACGCGACGGTCTCCATAAGTCAGGTAAGTCGTCCATGGAACAACAACCGTTACATCTGCCCAGGCAGTTGCTCCGCCATCGCCTTTCAGCACATCAGGAATAACGTGAGGCAGACGTCCGTTTGGCGATTGGTCGGCAGCCACGTCGCGCAACCACTTGGTGTAGAATGGCGCAACATTGAAATTGAATGCGGCAGTCATACTGAAAACCTGAGCATCACCGGTCCAGCCCAAACGCTCGTCGCGCTGTGGACAATCGGTAGGAACATCGAGGAAGTTGCCTTTTTGCCCCCATTGTATGTTGTGCTGAAGTTTGTTAATTAGCGGACTGGAGCAGGTAAACGACCCGGTTGGAGTCATATCTGAATGAATTACAACTCCGGTAATTTGGTCAAGTGAAGGCTGTGTTGAAACGCCTTCAATTTTTACAAAACGGAAGCCGTGGAAAGTGAAATGAGGCTCAAAAACTTCTTCTCCTGAACCGTTCAGGATAAAGAGATCGGTACATTTTGCCCGGCGAAGGTTGTCGGTATAGAAATTACCTTCTTTATCCAGCACTTCGGCAAATTTCAGGGTAATCTGATCGCCTTTATTTCCCTTTACTTTTAAGCGAACCCAGCCAACCATATTCTGGCCCATATCGTAAACCATTTCGCCTTTTGGCGTAGTAAGCTGTTTGATTGGTTTTATTTCTTCAATAGCTTTAACCGGAACTCCCTGCGGTGCCAACAATACTTGTTTCGAATGGTCGGCCACTGCTGCTTTTTCCCATTTGCTGTCGTCGAAACCGACACTTGCCCAACCCGGCATTTCTTTGCGGGCGTCGTACGTTTCGCCGTTATATATGTCGGATGCAATGATTGCTCCGTTACTGGCTTTCCAGTTTTGGTCGGTACAAATCAACTCGCTTGTTCCGTCGGTGTAATTTACCTGAAGCTGAACCAAAAGCGCCAGTTTGCTTCCGTAGTAACCGTTTTGGCTCGACCAGCCAATGTTTCCGCGATACCATCCATCGCCTACAATAGCGCCAAAAGCATTTTTAGGCTGAAGTAAAGTTGTTACATCGTAAGTCTGGTACTGAAGTCGTTTGTTGAAGCTTGTCCAACCTGGAGTAAATAAGTCGGCGCTCACCTTTTTGCCGTTCAGGAATAATTGGTAAAGACCCAAAGAGGTGACGTACACGCGTGCCGATTTCACTTTTTTAGCGGTTGCAAAATCTTTCCTGAAATACTGCGCTGGTTTCGATCCCGCAACATCGGGCTCAGAGCCCAAAGTAATCCACGAAGCCTTCCACGACTCG
>Ga0209098_1002010_pt1 | contig 18425 bp, 17 predicted proteins | sample AD_JPNHW1_MetaG_FD_184429 | JGI IMG/M metagenome (GOLD analysis project Ga0209098, IMG submission 184429) | Active sludge microbial communities of municipal wastewater-treating anaerobic digesters from Japan - AD_JPNHW1_MetaG (SPAdes) (version 2) | ecosystem: Engineered > Bioreactor > Anaerobic... | reverse complement strand
CGCCAGTTTTACGGCACTTTCTTTCTCTCTGTCAGCCAGACTAAGCCGGTTTTTCAGTTCTTCTTCAAACTGACGGTCCCGAACTTGCTTTAGAATATCGGCAAAACCGGCTTCATCCACTTTAAAAGCTTTCTTACAGTTGGGGCAAATAATTTCGTTCATATCTGTTCTGTTTGATGTTTGTTCTTTAATATTTCATATAACTTTTTATTTCTTCCAGCACTTGCATGGGGTAATTAAATATCCACGTATTTTCAAACCGGATAACGGTTTGTGAAAATACTTTATTTGTTTCTTCCATGGTTTTATCAATCATCCGGTATTCTGTCTGCAACTCTGTAAACCCTTTGCTTTTATCGTTGATGCTTTTTATACTTCACATCCGATAAACAGCCCCTACTGTCGCGCGATTTTGGGTACAATTTCACGGCAGCGGGGGCTGATACTGATATAAAGTTTTTGGGGATAATGGTGGTGAAAGGATTGTAACATAAACAGTGATTTAAGTTAATTGATATACAAATATACATATATTAAATTTTATTCAACCATCAAAACAAATATTTAGCGTCATTTTTTTGAAGTTTCCTTATTATATCTTAAATATTTTCCTTACAGGTTCAGGCTGTCCCTTTATAAATGCATATTTCAGTTTACAAGGTAATAATTCTGTAATTTCACGGGTGATATTATACATCATGTAAAACCCCATCTCTCACTTGAGGCTTAAATTTTTACATCATGTAAAAAGACAGTTCTGGTGTAGAAAAATCTGTACCATATCATTTAACCGAAAAACGATAAAGAAAAAACATTCATATGATAATCCATGTGACACCCTGGTAAACAGTTATTCATAACCATTTTATGTAAATCACGGACAGGAATGTCCGTGCACCCGAAATGTTTGTGAAACTTCGTGGATGATCTTTGTGAAACTTTGTGGTAAAGCTATTACACAAAAGACACAAAGGACACACAAAACACGCAAAGAAGAACCACTAATGCTGTTTTGAGGAATGCAACGTAAAAAGAATTTTCTTTGTGAAACTTGGTGGTACAGCCAACTGAACAAATCAACGAAAAAATGTTTCGGTACGCTGTACCTTAAAATTCGGGGATTATCGGTTTTCTAAAAATATTACGCCACGCTGTGGCTTGTATTCAGGTGCAGAGCACCGTGATATTTGTAGCAAATGTCATTTCAAATAAAATTTTAAGGTGCAGCGCACCGAAACAGAACATGGGAAATGCTATAAATCCCTAACCTCTATCCCCTAAAAACAACACCGCTCCTCCGGAACTTATCCGAAGGAGCGGCAGCTGTATATATTTACGTCAATGTTGGTATTATCTTTCTTCGTACTGCTTTTTATAATAGTTCTGATATTCGCCGTTGATGATGTTTTCGAGCCATTCTTCGTTGGCCAGATACCAGTCAACCGTTTTCTCCAAACCTTCCTCGAACTGAAGCGAAGGTACCCAGCCCAGTTCACGCTGCAACTTCGACGAATCAATGGCGTAACGAAGGTCGTGACCTGCCCGGTCCTTTACATACGTAATAAGTTGAGCCGATTCTCCCGGTGCGCGGTTGAGTTTGCGGTCCATGATGGCACACAGTTCTTTTATCAGGTCGATGTTGGTCCATTCGTTATGTCCACCGATGTTATAGGTTTCGCCGGTCACACCCTGATGAAAAATGACATCAATAGCCCGTGCGTGGTCATCCACCCAAAGCCAGTCGCGCACATTCTCTCCTTTGCCATAAATGGGAACAGGCAGTTTCTTTTTGATATTGTTGATAGCCAGCGGGATTAATTTTTCGGGGAAATGATGCGAACCGTAGTTGTTGGAACAGTTGGAAACTACAACAGGCAGACCGTAAGTATGATAATAGGCACGGACAAAATGGTCGGAACTTGCTTTGGCAGCCGAATAGGGACTGCGGGGATCGTAGGCGGTTTCTTCGGTGAAGAAACCTTCGCTTCCGAGTGAACCATATACTTCGTCGGTGGAAATATGATAAAACCGTTTACCTTCCATGCTACCTTTCCAGGCATTCTTGGCGGCATTCAGCAGGTTGGCTGTTCCAAAGACATTGGTGCGGATAAAGGCAAACGGATCGGTAATGGAACGATCGACATGCGACTCGGCAGCCAGATGTATCACCCCGTCGAATGAATAACGGGCAAACAACTCCGGTATGAATTTTTCGTCGGTAATATCGCCTTTTACAAAGGTATAATTAGGTGCATCCTTTACATCCTTCAGGTTCTCCAGGTTGCCGGCATAGGTAAGAGCATCGAGGTTTACAATCTGATATTCGGGGTATTTGGTTACAAACAAGCGTACCACGTGTGAACCGATAAATCCGGCTCCTCCGGTAATTAAAATGGTTTTTCCCATAATATTATTTTGTTCTGAATTTTGGTATAATTTGTACAAAGATACATTCTTTGGGTGATACTTAAAACTTGTTGAAAACTTTTTCGGCAGAAATTGTTTTTTGATATGAAATTATTTACTTTTGCAACAATGGAAAGAATAGCCCGACACATAGAAACACTGATCCGTCGCCACGATTATGTTATCGTGCCCGATTTTGGTGGTTTTGTCATACAAAATCAGCACGCAGTCATTCATGCCGAAAGTATTGAACCGCCCCTTGCAACGGTAAGTTTCAATCCTTTGCTGAATGTTTCCGATGGGTTGCTCACCATTGAAATCTCCCGTGCCGAGAAAATCAGTTTCCGGGAAGCCTCGCAGCTGATAGAAAAAGAAGTCGCCGGACTGAAACTGACATTGAAAAATCAAAAAACAGTCAGTTGCGGTAATCTGGGCACCTTATCGGTTGACGCGGAAGAAAAAATCATTTTCAAACCCTCGCTTAACGGATATTTACTTCCCGCGAACTATGGTCTTGACACCCTGCACTACTCTCCGTTTGCCGAAAGCCTTGCTCAGGAAGAACGGAAACTGGTGATAACACTTCCCCCGGTACGAAAAATTGCCCGCTATGCTGCCGTAGGGCTGATAGCTGTCAGTATGCTACTGGTTGCACCTACGCTGAACGATGCCCGTCAGAACATTGCCGGATTAAATCCTGCAAGTCTGCTTGCTCTTTCCGAGAAGACAATAGAACAACAAAACACCCCGGTCGCAACTCAGGCAGCCACTGTAAACCCGGCAACTGAAGCCACAACCGCAACGCCTACAGAAACAGCAAAATATCATGTGGTGGTGGCAAGTCTGCCCACACAGGAAATGGCCGAAAAATTCTGTGGGGAACTTAAAGCGGGAAACTTTACAAAAACCCACATCCTGCACCCTTCCAAATTATACCGTGTCGTGATAGAATCGTTCACCTCGAAAGATTCTGCAGTGACCTTTATGGAAAATCTGAGAAACAGCGCCCCTGAATTTTCAGAAGCATGGGTACTCTGCGAATAATCCTGTTAAATTTTTCTGTTTCAAAAAAATAATACTATCTTTGCAACCGCTTTTCGAGAAAAAGCAATAGGTATAATCATTTAAAAAGAAAAAAAATGCCAACAAAAATCAGATTGCAACGTCATGGTCGCAAAGGGTATGCTTATTACCACATTGTGATTGCTGATAGTCGCGCGCCACGTGATGGCAAGTTTATCGAACGAATCGGTTCGTACAATCCGAACACCAATCCTGCAACCATCGACCTGAAGTTCGACAGAGCTTTGTATTGGGTAACAGTAGGTGCTCAACCAACCGACACAACCCGCACTATCCTTTCGGACGAAGGTGTAATGCTTAAAAAGCACCTCATGGGTGGTGTTAAAAAAGGAGCTTTCAGTGAAGAAGAAGCAGAAAAACGCTTCGCTGCCTGGAAAGCAAACAAAGAAAATGCTGTAAGCAAAACCAAAGAACAATTAGCCGCAGAAAAACAGGCTGATTTGAAAGCACGCGCTAAAGCCGAAGCTGAAATCAACAAGGCAAAAGCTGCTGAACTGGCTAAGAAAAAAGCAGAAGAACTGGAAGCAAAAGTAGCTAAAGCTGCCGAAGCAGAGCCACAAACCGAAACACCGGAAGTTGCTGCTGCTGAATAAGTTATCTGCAACGATATTTTATTTATAAAAAGCCCGAATAATTAATTCGGGTTTTTTTATTAAAATGTGCTGAGAAGTGCAATTTTAATGTTAAAAATTCGTTGAAAAAAAAATGCTGTTACCATATTGAATATACAATTACCCGTGAAAAGAATGAAAATCCTCCTCGTGTTTGGTACACGACCCGAGGCTATCAAAATGGCTCCTCTGGTTAAAGAGTTTGAACTGAATGCTGACAAATTTGAGACTGTAGTATGTGTTACCGGTCAGCATCGGCAAATGCTCGATCAGGTATTGGATTTATTCGGCATCAAACCCGATTTTGATCTGAATATCATGCAATCCGGACAGGATCTGTATGACATCACAAGCCGCGTTTTAACAGGGATGAGAGATGTGCTGGATAAGACAAAACCTGACTTAGTCTTGGTTCACGGCGATACTACCACTTCTATGGCAACCGCCCTGGCTGCTTTTTATCAGCGAATTGATGTAGGACACGTTGAAGCCGGACTTCGAACTCACAATCTCTACAGCCCCTGGCCCGAAGAACTCAACAGACAACTCACCGGCCGGATTGCAAAATACAATTTTTCGCCTACCGAATTAAGCAAACAAAACCTGCTGAAGGAAAATGTGGATGAATCTTCCATATATGTTACCGGCAATACGGTAATTGATGCCCTGCACAGTGTAACTGAAAAAATAAATTCAGACGTTACCATTTTATCGGAAGTTGAAAAACAAATTAAAGAAGCGGGATATGATACAGACAGATTAATATCCGGAAAAAAAATGGTATTAATTACAGGTCACCGGAGAGAAAACTTTGGTGAAGGCTTTGCAAATATATCCGAAGCATTAAAAATACTCTCGCATAAGTATCCTGAAGTTGATTTTGTTTATCCTGTACACCTAAATCCGGTAGTTCGTGGGTCAATAGCAAAAGTCTTTAACGATAATCAACCAGATAACCTGTATCTGATTGAACCGCTGGATTATCTGCCGTTTGTCTGCCTGATGGAAAAAAGTAATATTGTACTGACAGACAGTGGCGGCATTCAGGAGGAAGCGCCCGGATTAGGCAAACCGGTTTTGGTTATGCGAAATACCACCGAACGTCCGGAAGCGGTGGATGCCGGGACTGTAAAGCTGGTAGGCGCCGATTCGTCCAAAATCATTACGGAAGTATCCCGGTTGCTGGAAGAGCCTGAAGCTTATAACGCTATGGCCAGAGCAGTTAATCCATACGGGGATGGGATGGCATCGAAAAGAATTTTGGAAATAGTGAAAGATGTTTTATAATTGAGGAGCATGAATCTATCCGGAATTAAGAAATACGTTAAAAACCAGGTTCAAAAATCTGATCTTTCAAAAAGACTGTATAAAGGTATTTCGTGGACTTTAATAGGAAATATTATTGGCAAATTTCTGCAACTGGTAGCTTTTATTTTTGTTGCCAGAATAGTAGGAAAAGAAGAATACGGGCAGGTTGGCATTATTCGTTCTACGCTAAATATGTTTCTACTATTTTCATCAGCAGGTATGGGTGCAACAGCTACGAGATACATTGCAATTTACAGAACATCAGATCCCAACAGAGCATACCAGATTTACCGGTTTTCCTTGAAAGTGGTTTTGGCAATCGGTTTTGCTGTATCTTTAATAGTTTTCTTGATGAGCGACCATATCGCTGAAAAATACTTAAATGATGTCAACCTTGGAGATGCATTGAGAGTAGGAGCTTTTACACTTTTTCTAATGACTTTGACATCGGTTCAAACCGGTGCTTTAAATGGTTTTGAACGGTTCAAAAGCCTCGGAATAAATTTAGCTGCAAATGGATTGATATTATTTGCTTCTGTAATAGCCGGGGCATATTTGAGAGGAGTAGATGGGGTTGTTGCCGGACTGGCTATAACTAACCTGATTTATGCTGTACAACTGTGGATTTCCTTGAGAAAAGATGTTCTGGGTATACGTCAGGCTGACCAAAAACCAGATATTGAAAGTCTGAGCAAATCATCTATTTTTTTGAAATTCTCTTTACCGGCAGTTCTCGAAAGCGTAACGATTGTTGCCGTGTTGTGGTGGGCAAAAACGTTTTTAATTGGCATTGCAGGATACGGCGAAATGGCAACTTATGATGTAGCCGAACAATGGTATTTTGTTATCTTATTTATACCAAATTCCATGACATCGATACTTCTGCCTCTTCTAATAAATACGAACTACAATGGTTCTAAAAAACAGTACGAAAAACTATTAAAAGTCAATTTGTTTCTAAACACAGGAATTGCTTTCATAATATCTGTTGTTGTTTATCTGTTTTTACCTCTGATATATAAATTTTACGGCAAAGGTTTTAATGATTTTCGTCCACTAATAGTTCTTTTGGTCGCCGTTGTAATTTGCGCTGCAAACAACGTGGTTGGTCAGATAATAGTGAGCAAAGGTAAAATGTGGATTGGTTTTGGTGTAAATGTGTTAAGAGGATTTTGGCTTGTAGTATTTACATTTTTATTTGTCGGACACTACAGGCTTGGCGCTTTAGGACTGGCTTATGCATTTTTATTAAGTTACATCCTGCATAGCGTAGTGCAAAGTTTAATTGCCGTTAAAATAAAAAATCATAATTTTGACAATGTATAATATGAAGACTCGTTGGCAAGGTCCAACCCATTAACAATAACCGAGCGACTAACAAAAATCTATGGATGCCTCAAACACACACAAACATGCAAAATGGATATTGTATTTGTTTATTTTGTTTAATGTCATAAGTTACCTCTATGTTGTTTTCACAGGAAAATACAACGGCGACTATTTAGGCACTATACCAAGATCCTCTCAGCAAACATTATTCATTTATCTGATATACACCATCTTACCATACATTGCATTATATCTGATATACGGGTATTATGCAAGAATGACAAAAAACAATAAAATTACCATACCCTACAAATCTTTTGGATGGTTTTTATTGCTGGTTATTCTTTTCCAGCTTATCACTACAGAAATTTACGGAGTGGGTAAATTGGGGGAAGAATACTACGAAGCACCAGCAGTTGTCAAGTTGCTCATTCAGATATTCAACCGATTCAATGCAATTCTTGGTGTATCAATTTATTCGGTTATCGCGCCAAAGAAGAAAAAGTTCAATTATTTGCTCTGGATTCTGGTATTCATTCTTTCGTTTGAGAGGGCATCTTTTATGGTGTTTGCTATTACCGGATTAATGTTTATACTTCTATATTTTGGTTCTATTTGGGGTTTCATCAAGAAGCATTTAATTTTGTCAATAGTGTTGATTTTCATATCCCCTATCGCCGTTACGACACTTTATAATGTACGAAACCAAATAAGAACAGATAGTAATAAAATTGAATTAGAGATAGACCAGGATCAGCGCAACACTTTTTCAAAGGTTATTTTTGGACGACTGATAGGCAGATTATCTTCTTACTCAAATTCAGCAATAATTCATGAACAAAAAGTAAAAATCAAAGAGCTGGCTCGATATTTTTCAATATGGCGGTATCCGACAGAAGCCGTAAGTGCTGTTTATGGCAAGGTTATCAACCCCGATGAAATTGCTTACCGAAATTTGCAGTATGAGAGCTTTGGAAATCACAGCAGGACCTACAGCGCAATGAATGGCACACTTGGCGCACTTCTAATAGGTTATTATAAATCACCTCTTGTTTTTTATATCAATTTGTTTACGATATTGCTTATTGTCGTGTTGACTTTTGAACTGTTTGCTCTCTTTCACAATCGAAAATTATTTGACATGATTTTCTTATTCTTTTCGTTTAACGTGTTGAGTGGCAACGCTGAGGAATATATGGTTACGCTGATGGTAACATTATTGTACGTTGTTATTTTCCTGTGCTTAAATCTTATAGAAGTTCCTAAAGCCTTAAATAATTAAAGAAAGCAAGATTTCGGTTAATGCAATCACATTAATAGCTTATTATACATGTATTTGAACATTTTTGACATGACAGGTTCTGACGAAATGAAAATTACATTTTTTTTTAGAAAAAAAAATTACGAACATAGTATTGAGCGGGTGTTCGATAATGTGAAACACGGATTAAGAATTTCGTACTCAGATAAATATGTGCCAAATAATAAAGTTTCACCTGTTCAGCTTCTCAAAAATATTTTGTATTGCAGGAATAATTCAGGGAAAATAAACCATATAACGGGAGACATTTATTATGCGATGCTGGGTATGTCTGCAAAAAATACATTGATTACAATTCATGATTTGGGTATTTTCAACAACAGTAAAGGTTTTAAGAGAATTTTCTTCTATTATTTTTGGTATTATTTACCAATAAAAAAAGCAAGGTATGTTACCTGCATTTCTGAATTTACGAAGGAAGAAATTGCAAAAAAAATCAAGTGCGACATTGATAAAATAAAGGTCATTCATAATCCCGTATCATTATCGTACACCTACAGCCCCAAAGAGTTCGATGAGACAAATCCAAGAGTGTTACATATAGGAACACGTCCGAATAAGAATCTTGAAAGGGTAATTGAAGCGCTGGAAGGAATTAAATGCCACTTAAGAATAATAGGCAAGCTTACCATCGAACAGGAAAAATTGCTTTCTGAGAAAAAGATAAATTATTCAAACGGTATAAATCTGACCAATGAAGAAATACAAGATGAATACGTCCTCTGTGACATCGTCAGCTTTCCTTCTCTTTACGAGGGGTTTGGTATGCCTGTAATAGAGGCTCAGGCTGTCGGCAGGGTTGTATTAGGTGCTGAAATTGAACCTCTTATAGAAATTTCTAACAGGGCAATTTGTCTTGTTAATCCTTATGATGTTGAGTCCATACGCAGAGGATTTACAGAGTTGATTTCGTCAGAACTCTATCGTAATAATTTAATTGAAAAAGGACTTGAAAATGTTGACAAATTTAAGCCAGATGCGATTGCAAATCAGTACTATAAAATATACAAATCCATTGCACAGTCATGAAAATCTTACTTGACAATATTATTTTTTCTATTCAAAAAACCGGAGGTATCTCTGTATATTGGACTGAATTGCTGAAGCGGATACTTTCTGATGTCGAGTATGATTATCAGTGTTATGAAATGAAAAATGCAGTATCCAATTATTTTAGAGCAAAGTTGGAAATTAACCCCGAAAAGATATTTCGGGAAAAAGAATTAATAGGACAATTAAACAGGATATTTTACGTTGTTAAGTCAACAAAAGAACCTTACATTTTTCATTCCAGCTATTACCGTCCTTTGTTTACGACCAAAAATGCTTGTATTGTCACGACTATTCACGATTTCACACCTGAAATTATTGAAAGTGGCTGGAAAAAAAGAGCTGTTGCTATTCAGAAATATAATTCGATAAAGAATGCGGATTTAATTATTTGTGTATCAAAAAACACACAAAAAGATTTGTTAAGCCTTTATCCGGAATTTTCCAAAAAGAGAATTGAAGTTGTTTACAACGGAGTAAACGAGGCGTTCATGCCGCTGAAAAAAAGTGATTTTTCTATTAAAGATAAATTTCAGGAAGTAAATCTTCCCTATTGTCTTTTTGTTGGTAAAAGAGAAGGATATAAAAATTTTAAATTTGCAGTTGAATATATTGCTACAAGAAGAGATTTATTTTTCGTAATAGTTGGAGGCGGCGAACTAAGTAAAAGTGATTTTGAACTGCTTAATTCTAAATTACCTGGCCGATACGCCATAAGACTGTTTTTATCTGTTGAAGAATTAAATTTGCTATACAATTTCGCTGAATTTTTATTTTATCCTTCTGATTATGAAGGTTTTGGTATCCCTGCTCTCGAATCGCAAAAGAGCGGATGTCCTGTTATAGCTCAACGTACATCATCCATCGACGAACTGATACAGGATAAAAATTTGCTTTCTCCAACGCTTAATTTTGAAAGTATTGACGTTGTGAGAAGCTACATTGCGCAAAATAAAGAAAAAATCGTTTACGAAGGCATTGAAAATGCAAAACAGTTTACATGGGACAAAACCTATGAACAGCATAAACATTTGTATCGTACTCTATACCATAAAAAGTTTGATTAATTTTTCAAGACTTCTTTTCCATGAAAGTTAGCATTATTACAGTAACATACAACAGCGAAAAATCTCTGCAACGTTCCATCGATTCCGTCGTTAGTCAGGATTATCCTGATATAGAACACATTATTATTGACGGTGGTTCGACAGACAATACTGTCAGCATTATAAAAAATAACAAGGAACATATATCAACATATATTTCGGAAAAAGACAGCGGGATTTATCAGGCGCTTAATAAGGGCATCAGACTGGCAACTGGCGATATCGTCGGAATTCTGAACTCTGATGATGTGTTTGCTGATACAAATATTATCTCAAAGGTTGTCGGAAATTTCAACAACAACAGCAGCGATGTGGTTTACGGAAATCTGCTCTATGTAACCAAAAATCTGTCGGAAAATAAAACAATACGTTATTGGAAAAGCAATCCTTACAATCCTAAGTTTCTTGTATTTGGCTGGATGCCGCCCCATCCTACCCTATTCTGCAGAAAAGAAGTTTTTGATACCTATGGATATTACAATGAATCGCTTCAAATTTCTTCCGATTATGATTTTATCCTCCGCATTTTTAAAGAACCAATGTTAAAGAAAAGCTACATTCCGGAAGTTATGGTCAAGATGACAGCCGGAGGCAAGAGTAACGGTACCTTAAAAAATATTTGCCGGAAATCGCACGAAGATTTGAGAGCCATCCGAGAAAACAAAATCGGCGGCATTTATACGCTGTTTTTCAAAAACGTACGAAAGCTAAAACAATTAATAAGGGTATATCATTAATCAAAAAATAGATGTTGAATGCTTCCATTGTAATATATAAGCATACATTCGATGAAATATCGTTACTGGTCAAAATTCTTTCAGTTCATGAAAGTGTACATAAAATTTATCTGATTGATAATTCGCCAACACGTACTGATAATTTTCTTAAACTGCCTGTTGAATACATCTTCAACGGTCGGAATCTCGGTTACGGAGCTGCACATAACATAGCAATCCGAAAAACCATAGACCAGGACATCCCATACCATTTAGTGGTCAATCCGGATATAGAGTTTGAAGCATCCGTGCTGGTTGAAATGCTAAATTTCATGAATGAACAAACCAACGTGGGTCTATTGATGCCAAAAGTATTGTATCCGAATGGTGACACTCAATTTCTTTGCAAGTTGCTCCCTACTCCCGACGATTTGTTGATCAGGCGTTTCATTCCGGCAAGACTAACAAAAAAACGAACCTCGTATTTCGAACTGAGAGATTCAGGGTATAACCGGATCATGGATGTACCCTATTTGTCAGGCTGTTTTATGCTTATAAGAACTCAGGCATTGAAAGAGGTAGGCTTGTTTGATGAGCGGTTCTTTATGTACCCTGAAGATATCGATTTAACCCGCCGGATTCATCAGAAATACCGTACCGTTTTTTATCCGCATGCAAGTATCATTCATCATCACGCTCAGGCATCATATAAGAATGTAAAACTATTGCTGATACATATCCGTAATCTGATAAAATATTTCAATAAATGGGGTTGGTTTTTTGATGCTGAACGAAAAAAAGTGAACCGGGAAACGCTGAATCAGCTGAAAAAAATGTAATTTTGCAAGAAACAAGAATATTAATTCAACACCGCTATGAACTTCGACATTCAGCAGATTATCAGCGCTTTTATTGCAGTTTTTGTTATCATCGATATCCTGGGCTCCATACCCATTATCATGGGCATTAAAGATAAAGGTGAAATTATCAAACCGTTAAATGTATGTATTGTTTCTTTGGGCATTTTTTTACTGTTTCTGTTCGGAGGTGAGGGTATTTTAAGATTATTCAAGGTGGACTTCGAGTCGTTTGCGGTAGCCGGTTCGCTTATCATTTTTGTGTATGCCCTGGAAATGGTGCTGGACATTGAGATTTTCAAAAACAAAGGACCCGAAGGCAGCACTTCGATTGTTCCGCTGGCTTTCCCCCTGGTGGCTGGTCCGGCGTCATTTACCACTATCCTTTCCATCCGCGCCGAATATTCAATTCTAAATATTATTATTGCGATAATATTAAACCTGATTTTTGTGTACTTTGTACTTCGGTCAACTGAGAAAATTGAAAAGATATTTGGCAAAGGCGGTATTTATATCATGCGTAAGTTTTTCGGTATTATCCTACTGGCCATCTCCGTAAAATTATTCATGGGAAATATCGGCTCGATGCTGTAAATGAATAAGTACCACAAAAATTACGGTGCGCTATCCCTTAATGGAGTAGCGCACCGTAAATATTTGGTGATATTTGAACAGGTTAAACTAAGTCAGTGAAGGGAATAATTCTTTTTCCTTTATCAATTGTTTATTTTCCACAGTTTACTCATATCTTCCAGTGTTTTTCCTTTGGTTTCAGGCACCATTCTCCACACAAACAAAGCTGATAACACTGACATTACACCATACAGAAAATAGGTAAACGGAATGCTGAAGGCAGCTAATGACGGGAAAGTGGATGAAACCACAAAATTTGATATCCACTGAGCTGCAACGGCTATTGCCACAGCTTTCCCCCGGATGGTATTCGGGAAAATTTCGGAAATAAGTACCCAGCAAATCGGTCCCCAGGACATCATAAAGGAAGCTGTGTAAATGATGATAAACACAAGTGTACTCACACCAATGATGTTGGCATAGGCAAGCGTACCGATGGCAAACATACCAATTGCCATACCGATGGAGCCAATCATCAGCAGCGGTTTGCGTCCGAACTTATCAACTGTAAAAATGGCAACCATCGTAAAGATGATATTGACAACTCCCATGATAACTGTTTGCCACATGGCAGCATCATTGCCGAAACCAAGACCTTTGAATATAGTTGGTGCATAGTAGAGTACCACATTGATGCCTACCACCTGCTGAAACACAGAAAGAAGAATGCCAATAATCAGGACTTTCCAGCCATAAGAAAGAACCTTTTCAACTTTCTCGTGAGCAGTTTCCTTTATTTCTTTCAGAATGACCGAAGCTTTTTCCGCACCATTTATTTTACTCAGAATATGAAGAGCTTTATCGTCTTTTCGGGATAAAGCAAGATAACGCGGAGTTTCGGGGACAAAAAACAATAAAACACCAAACAAAGCAGCCACAAAAGATTCTGAGAAAAACATATATCGCCAGCCGGTAATATTAATCCAGTCGATTGATTTTCCCTTGATGATGAAGAAGTTGACAAAATATACCACCAGCATACCAAAGATAATGGCAAATTGATTCCACGAAACAAGCTTTCCTCGTATATCAGCTGGCGCCATTTCGGCAATATACATCGGACATATGGCTGAAGCCAGACCTACACCCACTCCGCCGATAATCCGGTAAACATTAAAAGAAACAAGCAGTGTTGAAATATCGGTTTTGCTGCTGAAAAATATCATTTCAGGAAAACCTGAACCGACAGCTGATATAAAGAATAAAACTGAAGCAATCAACAGTGATTTCTTACGGCCAAAACCGGAGGCGAAAATACCTGAAACAGCGCTTCCTAAAATACAACCAATCAATGCACTGGACACAGTAGCACCGTGATAGAAATTTGCCAGATCGCCATAAGTAGCAGCGTCGAGGTGAAAAAACATTTTCAATGGATCAACCGCGCCCGAAATAACCGCCGTATCGTACCCGAAAAGCAGTCCGCCCAGAGTAGCTACCAGCGTAATCCCGAAAATATAAAATTTACTTCCTTGTTGTGTATTCATTATTTTTTAGATTTAAGAGCAAAGAGCAAAGAATAAAGACGAAAGAGCAAAAACTGAAAAATAAAGATTTTTGGGAATTACTTCCAATATTCTTTACCGTTGCATTTGTTGTCTTTTCTTTTACCTTTGCTCTTTTATCTGATTAGATATACATATTTACAATTGCTTCGTATAGCTCTTGTTTTCCACTGATTTGTTTTGGTTCACCCTTAGATTTAGCATAAGCAACACAATCTTCGAAAGATAATAATCCTTCTTCAAATTCTTTACCTTTACCTGAGTCATAAGATGCGTAACGGTCAGCAACCAATTTCTTATATGGAGATTTTTCGAGAATTGCAGCAGCAGTTTCCAATGCACGAGCCATAACATCCATAGCAGCAATATGTGCAATGAATAAATCTTCGTTATCGGTTGAGTTACGGCGGATTTTAGCATCGAAGTTGGTTCCGCCACCCTGCATGCCACCGCCCTGAAGAATAACCAACATAGCTTGTGTCAATTCAAAAATATCAATCGGGAATTGATCTGTATCCCAACCATTCTGTACATCACCGCGGTTAGCATCGATAGCTCCTAACATGCCGGCATCAACTGCACATTGTAATTCATGTTCGAAAGTGTGTCCGGCCAAAGTGGCGTGGTTTACTTCAATGTTGATTTTGAAATCATTTTCCAAACCAAATTCTTTCAGGAAGCCAATCACAGTCTCTGTATCGACATCATATTGATGTTTCATTGGTTCCATCGGTTTTGGTTCAATCAGGAATACACCTTTGAAACCTTTTGCACGTGCATAGTCGCGGGCTTTGGTAAGCATCATTCCCATGTGTTGTTTTTCTCGTTTCATATTGGTGTTTAGCAAGCTCATATAGCCTTCACGACCTCCCCAGAATACGTATGCTTTACCACCAAGTTCGATAGTTGCATCCATGGCGTTCTTGATCTGAACCATGGCGCGGGCAGCTGCATCAAAATCAGGATTGGTGCTGGCACCGTTCATATAACGTGCGTGAGAAAAAACATTAGCAGTTCCCCACATCAATTTGATTCCGGTTTCAGCTTGTTTCTGTTTTGCATAAGCGACAATAGCTTTCAGATTAGCTTCGTATTCATCAATACTATTGCCTTCACTGATTAAGTCAATGTCGTGGAAGCAATAGTATTCAATTCCTGCTTTTTGCATGAATTCGAATCCAGCATCCATTTTTTCTTTTGCTGCTTGCAATGCATCAGCTGCACCAACCCACGGGTGTTTTTGTGTTTGTCCACCAAATGGATCGCCACCATCAGCACATAATGTGTGCCACCAGGCCATACTAAATTTGAACCATTCTTTCATGGTTTTTCCGTAAACCACTTTTTCAGCATCGTAATAGCGAAATGCCAATGGGTTTTTACTTTCTTTTCCTTCAAATTTAATTTTTTCCACTGTTGGGAAATATACTTTTGTTGCCATAATACAAATGCCCCCACGCCCCCTGTAGGAGAGTTTTTGGGCGGTTTTTTAACTGTTAATATACGATGATTAATTTATTTTATTTATCCATTGTTTGTAAGCCTCCATGGTAGCTTCTGCTTCATCAGACTGTGGAGTAATTACCATAATTTTCTTCAGGGTAGCAAATGCCTCTTCGGGATTTTTATAAATGCCGGCTCCGATGCCTGCACCGCGTGCCGCGCCTACCGAACCATCGGTATTATAGAGTTCGATGGTAGCTCCGGTGATATTTGCCAGTGTTTGGCGGAATATCGGGCTTAGAAAAAGATTGGCATGTCCGGCACGAATGGTTTTTGTTTCTATACCCATTTGGTTCATGATATCCATGCCGTATTTGAATGAGAAGGCAATACCTTCGTGCGCAGCCCGGATGAGGTGAGCCTTGCTGATACGGTTGAAATTAACACCATGAATGGAGCAATTAGGCTCTTTATTGCCCAGTACGCGTTCCGCGCCATTGCCAAACGGAACGATACTCACGCCTTCGCTGCCAACAGGAATTGCCGCGGCCAGTTCATTCATTTCGGCGTAACTGATCCCTTCGGGCGCCACATTGTTTTTAATCCAGGTGTTCAGAATAGCTGTACCGTTAATGCACAGAAGTACCCCGATGCGTGTATCTTTTTCTGTGTGATTGACATGAGCAAACGAATTAACCCGTGATTGCGGATCGTATTTCGAATCACTGTTAACTCCGTAAACCACACCCGAGGTTCCTGCCGTGGCAGCAATTTCGCCGGGGTTCAGCACATTCAGCGACAAGGCATTATTGGGCTGATCGCCGGCACGATAAGTCACAGGCGTTCCTTCTGCCAGTCCGAGTTCCTGAGCCACACCGACTGTCAGGCTGCCCTGATGGCCGAATGTTGATACAATTTCAGGAACGGTAGATTCTTCAAATCCAAAATAGTCAAACAGAAAGGAAGCAGGTTTTTCAGTTTCGAAGTCCCATCCCATTCCTTCGGACAAGCCCGAGGCAGTGGTACAGGGTTTACCGGTCATACGCATGGCAATATAATCACCCGGAAGCATATAGTATTTTATCCGGCTGAAATTTTGCGGTTCGTTTTCTTTTACCCAGGCAAGTTTCGACAGGGTAAAATTGCCCGGAGAATTGAGCAGGTGTGACAGGCATTTTTCAGCTCCTAGAGCTTCAAATGCTTTCTCTCCGAACGGAACAGCGCGGCTGTCGCACCAGATAATAGAATTTCGGATAGCCTTCATATTTTCATCTACCAGTACCAATCCGTGCATTTGATACGAGATACCGATAGCTTTGATATCCGACGGATTGACGGCGCTTTCTTCCAAAACTGATTTTGTTGCCGCTTTCAGATTTTCCCACCAGAGGTCGGGGTTTTGTTCAGCCCAGCCTTTTTTCAATGATATAATTTCCATTTCCTTTTTCGGGAAAAAAGCTGTAGAAACACATTCGCCTGTTGCCGCATTTACCAGACTTGCCTTAACCGATGAGCTTCCCAAATCATAACCTAATAAATACATATATTCCTGTTTTTTAATTTGTTGTAAATCAATTGTAAACTATTATTTCTTTTTTTTGTCGAACTTGTAAAGTCTTGCAGCCCTGTGGGGTACACCCGTTTCAGTTTCGTCGAGCGGAACCACATAAGGCCACTGAGCAACCTTTTTCTGAAAATTGCGAATATCTGAACGCACGTTGTGAATCTTATCATAGAGGACCCGGAGCTGCGACATGGTGAATTTGCGTGGAAGCAATTCAAAGAACAGCTGCGGATCGCGATCCAGCTTATTTCGAACCTGCTCGAGGGCTGTTTTAATAATTTCGGCATGGTCGAATGCAATCCGGACATTGTCCAGATCTTTCAGATCATACCAGTTTGCTACGGTATTATCCGATAGTACCTGAATTTTCCGGTCAATTTTAATGAGCGCCAGATAACCTACGGTGACAATTCTGCCAATTTTCAGTTTCATGGTGTTTTCGAGCCATAAAATGTCACGCGGATCGTTGATACGGTTGGGGTTACCAAAACTTCGGAACTGACTGAGATAGATGTTTTTCAGACCGGTAAGTTCTGTTAGCACACGCGTCGCGGCCTCGTCAAGGTCTTCATCGTTGTAAATGATGCTTCCGGGAAGTTTTTTATCATTATAGTTTTCGTTTCTCTCCTGAATATTACGTTCAATAAGTAATACCTTCAGATTTTCACCGTCAAAACCAAAAACGACACAGTCGACTGAAACGTGCGGATTGTAAATATTTTCTGTTGTCATAATACTTGGTGTTGTTCGGTGCAAAAATAACTATTTTGTTTAAATATCGTTCCGGCTCAATGTATGTTATATAACACATTTTTAGCATTTTGAATATAGTATTTTTTACAATATCAATAAATTTATTATTGTTATTTATACAATATGTATTTACAGAGCATTATAAACACTTCAGACAAAATCTTAGACAGGATTTATTACCAGTAAGTTGCAGTTGAATCAACCGTAAAATTATTTTGATATTTTAGGTAGAATACCTTTAAAAAACAAACAACCGGTATCAGTTGACCGGTTGTTTGGAATTTGTTAGTTGATATTGCTATTCACCTACACTCCGCTGAACATGCTGAAACCTCCATCCACGGGCAAAACTACGCCGGTGATGAATGAAGCGGCATCGGAACAGAGAAACTGTACGGCTCCGTTCAGTTCGTTGATATCCCCGAATCGGCGCATGGGTGTGTTGGCAAGCACTTTCTGGCTGCGGTCGGTGAGTGAGCCATCGGGATTGATGAGAACCGCACGGTTCTGGTCGCCAATGAAAAACCCCGGTGCCAGCGCATTGACACGTACTTTATCGCCGTACTTCATGGCCATTTCCATAGCCAGCCATTGGGTAAAGTTAGCCACTGCCGCTTTGGCTGCCGAATAACCCGGAACGCGTGTCATGGATTGCAAGGCTGCCATCGAAGATATATTGATGATGCTGCCCGATTTCTGTTCGGCCATTATTTTGCCAAAAACATAGCTCGGATATACAG
>Ga0209098_1002008_pt1 | contig 18430 bp, 15 predicted proteins | sample AD_JPNHW1_MetaG_FD_184429 | JGI IMG/M metagenome (GOLD analysis project Ga0209098, IMG submission 184429) | Active sludge microbial communities of municipal wastewater-treating anaerobic digesters from Japan - AD_JPNHW1_MetaG (SPAdes) (version 2) | ecosystem: Engineered > Bioreactor > Anaerobic... | reverse complement strand
CCCGGCAACAGGTACCAGAGTGCTCAGTATCCTTAGCACCTCTTCGTTCTTTGCGCCCAGGAGAATTGAAGCGCTGTATACCGCAAGCAGATTAGAAGCATTATAATCACCCAGGAAACGGGTCCATACCTCGTTATTGTTGATCTTCAGAAGCATTCCTTCAAAGCCCTGTTCTGTTATAGTACCCTTGAACTCAGCCATTGATCTCATTGAGAAAAAATGCTTTGATGCGTTGGTGTTCTGAAGCATAACCCTGCCATTGCGGTCATCAATATTGACGAGAGCAAAAGCAGAAGATGAAAGGTTATCAAAAAACTTTTTCTTTGCAGCCAGATAATTGTCAAATGTGAGGTGATAATCGAGATGATCGTGAGTAAGGTTTGTAAAGATGCCACCATCAAACTGCAATCCGGCAATGCGATTCTGATCAATGGAATGAGAGCTTACCTCCATGAAGGCGAACTCGCAGCCCTCGTCCACCATTTCGGCCATGAGCTTATTAAGCTGTACAGGGTCGGGTGTTGTATGCGTGGCTGCCACACTCTTCTGGTGAACATAGTTTACAACAGTGGAAAGAAGGCCGCACTTATAACCCATTGACTCAAACATGTTATAAAGAAGAGTTGCAATGGTTGTCTTTCCATTTGTTCCGGTAACGCCCACAAGCCGCAGCTTTGAGGAGGGGTTACCATAAAAGGCCGATGCTGCCTTGCCAAGAGCCATGGAGGCGTCCTGCACAACAACATATGTTATGTTATCCATTGTCTCAGCCGGCATCTTCTCACATACGATTGCTGCTGCACCTGCCCCGATCGACTTTGAAATAAAGTCGTGTCCGTCAACATGTGTTCCCCTGACAGCAATAAACATGGAGCCGGGAACAACATTACGCGAGTCGGAAGTGACAGTGGAAATGTTCAATTTCACATCTCCCCTGACTGACAGGTAACCTGTATCTTTTAATATGTCTTCGAGTCTTACCATAATTACAGCCTTAATTCGAGATTAACCGTTCCCCCATGAATAACTTTAGCGCCGGGAGGGAGAGACTGTCTGACCACTTTTCCCATTCCGCTGTAACTGACTCTCATCCCGTTGTTTTCAATAAGATATATAGCATCCCTGAGTGGCATCCCTACAACATTAGGCATAAGACCGTCAATGAGTTTCAGGTCTACCACCCTGAGGGTGTCGCCATGCTCGCGTGTTCTTGCCCAGTCGCCGTCAATCTTTCGTCTCGCTCTGATATCAAGGGTGCGAAGAGCTTTGTTGATATCATCATAATAACCATTTCCTGCATCGGGGGCCTCCTCTTCACTCTCAGATTTTCTCAGTGAAGCGAGATTGCGGTAAAAGTTGCCGGAATAGACCTGGTCAGATATCTCTTTAAAAACAGGTCCTGCAACTATATTACCGTAATAGACAGAGTTGGAAGGTGAACTGACAACAACAATGCATGAGTATAATGGATCATCGGCCGGGAAATATCCGGCAAACGATGCCTGGTACGATACCACACCATTGGTTTTATACCCGTGCTTTTCATTTGCTATCTGAGCTGTACCGGTCTTCCCTGCAATCTTGTAGTTATTGTTCTTCAGATTCATTGCCGTACCATTTTCAACTACCCCTTCAAGCATCTTCTTTGCTTTCCTGATAGTTGATCTGGAGCATATTGAATTGGATATGACTTCTGTCCGGAAAGTTTTTAAAACCCTGCTCCCGTTACGTATCTCGGTGACAAAGCGTGGTTTAACCATTCTGCCATTGTTTGCCACCGCATTATAGAATGTCAGTATCTGAAGAGGTGTTAAATGAACCTCATACCCGTGAGCCATCATCGGAAGGGAAATACCTGACCAGTATTTATCATCAGGGTATTTTATGAGAGGAGCGCCTTCGCCCTTGACCTGGAGGTCAAGTTTCTCATTCAGTTTCATTGAGTAAAGGCGGTCAACAAAACGTCGCGGGTTATTCTTGTAGTTCTCGTAAATGATCTTGGCACATCCTACATTTGATGAGCTTTCGAACACCTTTTGAACGGATATTACTCCAAGGCTCTTGTCATCGTGATCATGAATGGTCTTATCATAGTATGTTACGCTGCCGTTTTCTGTATCAATCATGTCATCGAGATCAACAACACCATCTTCAAGGGCGACCATCAGTGACATAAGTTTGAAAGTTGAACCCGGCTCAGTACTTGCGCCCACAGCATAATTGTACGATTCGCTGTAGGATCCGTCGCTGTTACGCTTGAGATTGGCGATAGCTTTTATATCACCTGTTTTTACCTCCATTACAACCACACATCCATGATCGGCATTATGTGATGACAGCTGGCGATATAGTGCATTCTCAGCAACATCCTGAAGATCGATGTCAATGGTAGTGACTATGTCATGGCCGGCGCGGGTATGAATATTTTCAGGGTTATCTATATCAATCCATGCACCCCCGGTGAGCCTCTGCTGTACCATGAACCCATCTTTTCCTGCCAGAACCTTGTTGAATGAGCCTTCAAGACCAACTATGGTTGACGTACTATCCTCAGTGATATAACCAATAGTACGTTTGGCCAGCAAACCATTTGGCATAATGCGTCTGTTTTCGGGTTGATATACAAAACCGCCGCGAAATTTACCGTAGCGGAAAATGGGCAACTCCTTTAGTTTTCTCAGCGTTTCGTAGCTCACATGTTTTTTTACCGTGTAATACCTCTCACCTCTCTGACGGGCATGCGTCAGTTCGGCTTTCCATCCTGCAGGAGACTGGACTCCCAGGTATCTTGACAGTCCGCGGCAAAGGCCATTTATTCCCTTTGACCATGTGGTGTCAGCCATACCCGAGCTTTTTGTATCCATGTATATCGTGTAAAAAGGTATTGAACTGGCAAGGATACGTCCGTCGCAGGCATAAATGTCTCCACGCGGAGCTTTGACCACTTCGCGGCGGTAAACGACCGTGTTTGCCATTGCCGACCACTTCTCAGCCTGAAATACCTGCAGGTATATTATCCTGAAAAAGATGGCTATGGCCATTATCACAACAACAGCATAAACAATACCTGTGCGTGCAATAATAATATCCTTTGCCTTCTTTTTGCCCATCTTACTCATTGACTACAATCCTGTATGGAGGCTCCTGGAGCTCCTGCAAACCAAGACCTCTCTCCCTGACCATTCTGTAAACTTCTGTCTGACGGCTCACCGTCATTAACTGAGCCGATGTAGAAAGAGACTCTGCTCGCAGGTCTCTCACCTCCTGCTCCAGTACAAGCGTCTCCCGCTCTATCCTCTCTGCCTGAAACCGGTTTGATATGTAGATAATTGCCAGAATAAACACAAGTATCACATACCGCATATTATTGAGAATAAGAGTCTCGGAAATGTATGTTCCGCTTATGAGCCTCTTCATTACACTTCCTTTACCCTGTTTACTATTTGTCTTTTTCACTTCCATCAGATCTTCTCAGCAATCCTAAGTCTCGCGCTGCGAGCCCTGTTATTTTTTTCAATCTCTTTTTCGTCTGGCACTATAACCTTCTTGTTTATTGCCCTGAATGGGACAATCAGGTTACCATAGAAATCCTTCTCGCTGATCCCTTCAAAGTTGCCTGTACGTATAAAGTTCTTTACCAGCCTGTCTTCTATTGAGTGGTAGGTTATTACCACCAGTCTTCCACCCGGACGAAGTACCTCAAGAGCCTGACGCAGCATGTCCATCAGGGCATCCATCTCTTTGTTGACCTCGATACGCAGGGACTGAAAGAGTTTTGCATAAAACTTATGTTCCTGATTCACCGGCACCAGTCCCTTAACAGCATCAGACAGTTCATTTACTGTCACCACCGGAGAGATATTTCTTGCCCTTACTATTGCACGTGCAATGCGGCGTGAGTTATCCAGCTCTCCGAAGCGATAAAAGATGCCTGCAAGAGCTTCCTCATCATAAGTCCTTAGTATGTCGGCCGCGCTAAGTGCGGCATTTCGGTTCATTCTCATATCAAGAACAGCATCTGACCTGAAGGAGAATCCTCTTTCGGGTTCGTCAAACTGATGAAACGATACGCCCAGATCTGCAATAAGCCCGTCGATAGCCTGGAATCCCAGATAGCGGAGGTTATTCTTCAGAAACCGGAAGTTCTGATTCAGAAATATCAGTTTCTCATCGTTTATGATGTTTACAACTGCATCTATATCCTGATCAAAGGCAATCAGCCTACCGGTTTTCAGGTGAGAGAGAATTGCGCGAGAGTGCCCTCCTCCACCAAATGTTACGTCGACATATACCCCATCAGGCCTGAGGTTAAGCCCTGCGATGCTCTCTTCAAGCAAAGCGGGGAGGTGATACGTTTCCATTATACCTGATCTTTTGTAGGATCTCCGAGAAGCTTCTCTGCCAGGTTAGAGAACTGATCTGAAGGCATTTCAATCTGCGCATAAACCTCCTCTGCCCAGATCTCAATCCACCTATCCTTCCCTAACAGAACAACATCTTTCTCAATGCCGGCTAGTTCAAGCATTCTTTTCGGGACAAGTAATCTGTTACTGCTGTCGAGTTCCAGCTCCGCAGTACCTTTGAAAAAAATCCGCATAAACTCGTCATGCTCCTTGTTGTAAGGATTAAGCCTGCCACGAATCTTTTCAATCTCCTTATTCCACTCTTCCATGGAATACAGTACCAGACACTTACCAAATATACCTTTCCTGACCACAAAGCGATCCTCTGCATCAGAGGGCATCTGCTTCTTAAATGCCATCGGAAGGATGATCCTTCCCTTTGCATCTACTTTGCAACTATAATCACCTATGAATGTGGTCATAAGAATTTTACAATTCAAGAGGCTAATTTATGATAAATATCCCCACTTTAACCCACATTACCCCACTTTTCTTCACTATTGTTGAAAACTTTTTTGGCCCTGATTTGTTTCACTATTCTCTGGAACGCGTATGATGGACATATCATGGTCTTTTTAGGTGATTTTCATTATATTTGTCATTGCTTTTTTAAAACAGAAAAAGACAAAAAATGGAAGGTCTTGAAGTAGATGTTGAGCAGATACTATATGGAAAGAATCCTGGTCTGAAGAGGGTCGTTCCGGGCTTTGTTGTAAGGTATCTGAAAAGGATAGTGCATCAGGATGAGATTAATGCCACCCTAAGGGAGAAGGGGCACCTTAAGGACTTTGAGTTCAATGAAGCCATTCTTGAAATGATGGGTATCACTTATCATGCATACGGGGCTGAGTCGTTGCCCGCCGAAGGCAGGTTTATTTTTGTATCCAACCATCCATTGGGTGGTCTTGACGGAATGGTATTCATAAAGGAGCTTTCGGCACATTATCCGTCTGTCAGGTTCCCGGTAAATGACATTCTTCTCTATCTTAAAAACTATTCCGGAATTTTTGTTCCTGTCAACAAGCACGGTGCACAGGGCAGGGAAGCTGCAAGGCTGATTGAAGAGGCTTATGCCTCTGACAGCCAGATGTTATATTTCCCTGCAGGCATCTGTTCAAGACGTAACAAAGGGATAATAAAGGATCTGCAGTGGCAGAAGAGTTTTGTGGCAAAAGCTGTTCAGTATAACCGCGATGTGATTCCCTGCTACTTTTCAGGGAGAAACAGTTCATTCTTTTACAATCTGGCGTCGCTCAGGAGCAAACTGGGAATAAAAGCAAATATTGAGATGCTTTATCTTGCCGATGAGATGTTCAGACAAAAGGGAAAAGATATCGATCTTGTTTTTGGGGAACGGATACCATGGCAAACATTTGACAAGTCGAAAAGCCAGCTGGATTGGGCTGAGTGGGTAAGAAATAAAACCTACGAATTAAGCCTGAGACTTGGTAAAGGTGTCCATTAATGTCGTAAATTTGGTAAAGAATTGCAGGAGGATAAAAGATGCATGTCATGGAGCCCATCCCGCCGGCTACTCCGGTGGAGGAGATAATGAAGGAACTTTCCAGGGTCACCCTGCTCAGGAAGACCAATAATGGTAATAACGAAGTATATCTCTTCAACAGTCATACTTCACCAATTCTGATGAACGAGGTAGGGCGCATACGTGAACTCACCTTCAGACATGCCGGTGGCGGAACCGGCAAATCAATTGATGTTGATGAGTACGATATGTCTGAGGAGCATCCACAGAAACAGCTCATTGTCTGGGATCCTGACAACAGGGAGATTGTTGGAGGCTACAGGTTTATTCACAGGGAGAGGCATGAGCATAACTTTACCGTAGACAGGTTTGCATCGTCATCATATTTCACCTTTTCAAGAAAATTCAGGTATTTATATCTGCGTCACACTATGGAGCTCGGGCGTTCATTTGTCAGGCCTGAATACCAGACCGGGGCCATGGGTCGCAAGAGTTTGTTTGCATTGGACAACCTGTGGGATGGTCTGGGAGCAATAGTTATTGACAACCCCCAGGTAAGATATCTCTTTGGGAAAGTAACAATGTACACCCATTTCAATGTAGATGCTCGTAACATGATCCTCTACTTCATGAAGAAGCACTTTACTGACAAGGATGGAATTGCTGTGCCGGCCGACCCGATCAACATTGACATCCACGAGGATGACATGAAAAGGATCTTTACAGGAAAGAATTTCAAGGATGACTATAAAATCTTATCCCAGGAAGTCCGTAAGCTGGGTGAGAATGTTCCTCCGCTCATTCATGCCTACATGAGTCTGTCTCCTACAATGAAATGTTTTGGCACATTCATCAATCATCATTTCGGGGATGTTGAAGAGACCGGGATAATGATCACTGTGCGTGACATGTATATAGAGAAGGTCAACAGGCACCTTGCTTCTTACGACGAAGGCTATGACCTGAACAAGGACTTTGATGATGTTCACTAGTAGGCTCTTGCCCCTATCCCGTCAATAAAGTTAATATAAGCTCTGTTAGCCACCCTTCTTCCGCCGGGAGTGGGGTAGTCACCTGTAAAATACCAGTCGCCTGTGTTGTTTGGGCAGGCCTCATGCAGACCTTCAACGGTCTGATATACCACCTCAACCTCTGCCTTTGTTCCCGGTGCCCGTAACATTCGGCTTATTTTTTCAGATATCTCTTTATCGGTAAAAGGATCATAGATATCCTTTACAACATTAATCATCTCTTTATCGGGCTTCAGCAGCTCTTCAAGAGCTCTGCCATAAGTCTGTTCAATAAGTTGTTCCATGCCTCTCTCCCTTAGCAGGCCGATGGCAGCCCTGAAGGCTATAAAATCGCCCAGCTGAGACATATCTATTCCGTAGCAGTCCGGGTAACGTATCTGTGGCGAAGATGAAACAACGACAATTTTCACCGGGTCGAGCCGGTCGAGAATTTTTATGATACTTTCGCGCAGTGTTGTGCCGCGGACTATTGAGTCATCAATGATCACCAGGTTGTCGATACCCCGGCGTATCACTCCATAAGTAACATCATAAACGTGGCCTACAAGATCGTTACGGCTTTTATCCTCTGTTATGAAAGTGCGTAGCTTGGCATCCTTTACGGCAATTTTTTCAATCCGGGGACGGCGGTCAATTATCCTTCGAAGTTCCTCCTTGGTTATAGACTGACCTTTTTGTATAATCTCCTCTGTCTTCTTGTTATTGAACCAGTCTTCGAGTCCCTTTGCAAGCCCGAAGAAAGCGCTTTCTGCAGTGTTTGGTATGTATGAAAACACCGTGTTCTCGATGTCGTAATTCACTTTCTCAAGGACCGCATCCGTGAGGAGTTCCCCAAGCTTCTTCCGTTCGCGGTAGATACTTTTATCTGTGCCTCGGGAGAAATAGATCCTTTCAAAGGAACATTTAGCAGGTTTGTCGGCTGGCAGTATCTCTTCAACGGCGTATTCGCCGGAAGCCTTTATTATAAGCGCCTTACCCGGGTCAAGCTCCATTATATCACTGGTACGTCTCTTAAAGACAGTTTGCAGTACAGGTCTTTCAGAAGCGGCAACAACGACTTCATCATCGGCATACCAGAAAGCAGGTCTTATGCCCGAGGGGTCCCGAATGACAAACGAATCGCCATGGCCCAGCATACCTGCCATAACATAACCTCCATCCCAGCGTTCAGCTGCATCTTTAAGTATGGGGGCAAGCTGCAGGTCCTTTTCAATTATGGGAGATATCTCTCTTTTTGAATAACCTTTCTCCTTATAAACTCTGTAGATGCGTTCTACTTCTTCATCAAGAAAATGGCCAATATTCTCAAGGACTGTTATGGTGTCAGAAAAATCGATAGGGTTCTGTCCTATATCAAGCAGATGATTAAAGATAACACCAACGTTTGTAAGGTTGAAGTTACCGGCCATGACCAGGCTCCTTGATCTCCAGTTGTTTTCCCTGGATACAGGATGTACATAATCAATATTATAGTTGCCATAGGTGCCATACCTCAGGTGTCCAAGATAAACATCGCAGGCATAAGGCATCAGTTCGGTTACAAAGGCGGGATCAGTCCAGCATTTCTCCCCCGGCACGCAGCTCTTGTTTATGTCGGCATAGATCTTCCCAAAAATCTCCTTTATTGAGTTTGCCGCATTTGATCGTTGTCTGAAGATATAAGGAGTACCGGGTTTAGCTCCTATGCGTATCCCGGCCAGTCCTGCCCCATCCTGTCCGCGGTTATGCTGCTTCTCCATCATCAGGTACATCTTCTGCAGCCCATAGTCCCAAGATCCATATTTTTCAATATAGTATCCTGCGGGCTTCAGCAGCCTCATCAGCGCTATCCCGCATTCATGCTTTACACTATCACTCATAACCTTACCTTACCGATTTTGTTTCAATGACTTCCCTGACAAGATAGGCGTCCGGATATCTGAGAAGGATCTTAAATAAATCAGGAGCTGCTTCTTCTCTTGTACGGTAGTTACCCGCCTTCACCTTGAACCAGCTTGGAGGATCAAATGTAAGGACAGAAGGAATTTCCGGGAACTGGTCTATGAATCCCTGCTGAATTTTGGTGGCCTTGTCCCTTCCTTCTTTGCCTCCTGTTCTGAAGATAAGTATGCGATATCCCTCCACTCCTTTTGCGTTGGCCATTATATGTCTGTTCACCAGGGTATCTATCCTTGGATCCTGATTTATGGTCAGCATGTTTTTCTCTGGTCCCGGCCTGCCTTCATTAAGAATGCCCGCCACGCTGAATCTATCCTGTGCTGCCAGTGACAATGAAATGGACAGGATAGCAAACGAAAGGAGAACTCTGAATTTCATGATGCAAATATAACCTTTTTTCAGGTATGCGAATCACTCAAGCGAAGCAGCCAACTCGTCCGTGATCTCAAGATTATGATATACAGCCTGTACATCATCATCGTCCTCAAGGGCTTCTACAAGCTTCAGTACTTTGCGTGTTGCATCGAGATCAAGCTCTTTGGTATCGTTTGGTATTCTCTTCAGGCCTGCCTCCTCCGGTTCAATACCAAGCTCGAGGAGCTTGCGGTTTACACTTCCAAAGTCTTCCTTATTGCAGGTGATTGTTATTATATCGCCATCAACATCTATATCTTCAGCCCCGGCATCGATAAGATCCAGCTCAATATTCTCGAGCTCAATGTCCTCGTTTTTTATCGTGAAAATACCTTTGTGATCAAAGAGAAAGGTAAGAGAACCTTTTGTGCCCAGGTTACCGTTATACTTGCCGAAAATATACCTCACATTAGCCAGCGTGCGGTTGTGGTTATCTGTCAGACACTCAACAAAAACAGCAATACCGTTAGATGCGTAGCCTTCAAAATTGAGCTCTTCATAAGCAGTAGCCTCTGATCCCAGTGCTTTTTTAATTGCTCTCTCAATGTTTTCCTTGGGCATGTTTGCACCCTTGGCATTCTGTATGGCAAGGCGTAATCTGGCGTTACCGTCAGGGTCAGGTCCGCTCTCCCGTACAGAGATCATTATTTCTTTAATTATCTTGGTAAATATCTTACCTCTCTTAGCATCTGCTGCTCCTTTTTTGCGCTTGATGGTTGACCATTTATTGTGACCTGACATATATCGTATTATTGAGTTTGACATGCAAATTTATATAAATATAGTCAAAAGTTAAAAGTCAAAAGTTAAAAGGAAACTATTCTCTCAGATCGGATTTCTTCTTTAGCAAAATTCATTCACTTTCGACTTTCAACTTTCGACTTTCGACTTAATTCCCTTTTAGTTACTTTTGCCCCATAATAAAATACGATGTCTAAGAAATTTTATATTGAGACATACGGTTGTCAGATGAATTTTGCTGACACTGAAGTTGTTGCGTCAATTCTTGGTAAAAGTGGCTTTGAGCCTGCGGATGATATCAACACTGCCGACCTGATTATGGTAAACACCTGCTCAATACGTGATAATGCCGAGCAGCGTGTATGGGGGCGTCTTGATCTCTTCCGCAGCATAAAGCGCAGGCGGCCATCGGTTGTGATAGGTGTGCTGGGGTGCATGGCTGAAAGGCTTAAGGAACAGCTTCTTGAGAGCGACAAGAAAGTGGATCTCGTTGTGGGGCCGGATGCCTACCGCGATCTGCCCGCTCTGGTGACAGCAGCAGGAGACGGACACAAAGCTGTAAATGTCCTGCTTTCAAGGGAAGAGACATATGCCGATATTAATCCGGTGAGGATGGATAGCAATGGCGTCTCAGCATTTATATCAATAATGCGCGGATGCAATAACATGTGTGCCTACTGTGTTGTTCCGTATACCAGGGGAGCAGAACGCAGCAGGGACCCATATACAATTGTGGATGAAGCCAGAGATGTATTTGAGAAAGGTTACCGTGAGGTCACCCTCCTCGGACAAAACGTAGATTCCTATAGCTGGAGTTCGGGCAGGGATGGCGGGAAGAGTGTAACTTTTCCTGATCTTATAGAGATGGTGGCATTGATAAGCCCCATGCTCAGGGTAAGGTTCTCCACCAACCACCCTAAAGATCTCTCCGATGAGCTACTGACGGTGATGGCATCGCATAAAAACATCTGCAGACATATTCATTTGCCGGTACAAAGCGGAAGCAGCAGCATGCTGCAGAGAATGAACCGGAAATATTCCAGAGAATGGTATCTTGAACGGGTGGATTCAATCCGCAAATATTTGCCTGACTGCACTCTCTCGACAGATATCATTGCCGGGTTCTGCGGAGAGACAGAAGAGGAACACCTCGACACACTCTCAATGATGAAGAGTGTCGGGTTTGACTTTGCATATATGTTCAAATATTCTGAACGCCCGGGAACCCGTGCCGCACGTCATTATAAGGATGATGTCCCTGACGATGTAAAGACAGAGAGACTTAATGAGATTATAAACCTGCAGAATAAGCTATCGGCAGCCTGTAAAAAGAAAGATATTGGAAAGACGTTTGAAGTGCTGGTTGAGACGGAAGCAAAAAGAGCTATCGCCGGAAGGACAATGACCGGCCGTACGTCAGGTAATAAGGTGGTGGTTTTTGAATCGGACAGTGCAAGGCCCGGCGACTACGTAACTGTGATTATTGAGAAGGCTACTTCGGCCACCCTTACAGGAAAAATTAACAATTAACAATCAGCAATTAACAATAGAGAAAGGGAGGCGGGACGCGGAACGAAGAACCCGGAACGCGGAACGAAGAAAATCATGTTATGCAACAACTGTCCACGGCAATGTAATGCAGATCGTTCAGCAGGTCCTGACGGATGGTGCGCTATTGATGACAGGATACATATTGCAAGTATATGTCTGCATCATGGAGAGGAGCCACCTCTGTCCGGTGAAAAGGGCATTGTAAATGTATTTTTTGAGCACTGTAACATGCAATGCATCTTCTGCCAGAACTATGACATCTCATGCAATGCTTTTCCGCAGAAAGAAGGACAGCCTGTTGAGGAGGTGTGTGACACTATTGCGAAACTTTTGCCTCTCAGCGAGGGTAACCTGGGGTTTGTATCACCAACGCACTGTGTGCCCCAGATGCTATCAATTATAGAGACTCTCAGGCAGCGCGGGATAAACCCGGTTGTCGTTTATAACAGCAATGGATTCGACAGGGCAGAGACAATAAGGAGTCTTGAAGGCATTGTTGATGTATGGCTTCCTGATTTCAAATATTCAGACGATGCTCTTGCCCGGGATTATTCTGTTGCAGCGGGTTATAGTGCCTTCGCACTGTCATCGATTAAGGAGATGGTGCACCAGTGTGGCGTCACTCTTCAGACAAATGAACGAGGTATTGCCATACGAGGAGTGATAGTGAGACACCTGGTACTGCCAGGCGCCACCGCCAACAGTATAGGGGTGCTTCGTATGATAGCTGAAGAAGTGTCTCCGAACCTTCATATTTCACTTATGTCACAGTATTACCCTGCAGGAAAGGTTGTTGAGAACGGAACACGAAACACGGAACGCGTACCGCAGAATCCTTTATCACGTACGGTGACCAAAGATGAATACGAAAAGGTTGCAGATGCATTCCATTCTCTTGGTTTCAGCCATGGATGGCTTCAGGATTATAGCAGTCACATTAACTATCGTCCTGATTTTTCAAAAGATAATCCTTTTACATTATAACAGATCATGCTGAAAAAGATCCCACACACATACGTCATTGTATTTTCAATAGTGATATTGTCGGCCATTCTCACCTGGGTAGTTCCGGGTGGTGTCTTTGACAGGCAGACTGTAAACGTCAACGGTATTGACAGGAATGTTGTAATACCTGGCTCTTTCCACTATACAGAGAGAAACCCTCAGACCTGGCAGGTCTTCTCTGCGCTGTTCGACGGATTTGTGGATAAAGCAGATATTATTGTCTTTATCCTGATAATTGGCGGGGCATTCTGGATAATGAACGAGAGTAAGGCAATTGATGTGGCGATTCAGGCATTCCTGAGGCTAAGCCGCAGGGTGGAACATAACAGATTGATCGGAAAGATTGGTGCCGACAACCTCATCTTTATCCTTGTCATGACGATGTTCAGTATTTTCGGAGCCGTGTTTGGCATGAGCGAAGAGACCATCGCCTTTATTATTATCTTCGTTCCGCTTGCCATCTCAATGGGTTATGATTCAATAGTTGGAGTATCCCTATGTTTCGTGGCAGCAGCGCTCGGTTTTGCCGGGGCTCTTCTCAACCCCTTTACCATAGGCATCGCCCAGGGTCTCTCAGGATTACCTCTCTTCTCCGGTATACAATATCGGCTATTCTGCTGGGTAATAATTACTGCAACAGGATTCATCTACATACTGCGATATGCCAGGAAGGTTAAAAGGAATCCTATGCTCTCCGCTGTCCGCGAGGATGACAGATACTGGAAAGAGAGACAAAGCAGTGAGACAGTTCAAATCGATTATCATACTCCGAAATCAGCATGGGTAGCTTACATATTAGTACTGGTGGTAATGGGCCTGTTTTCATGGTTTTACCCGATAACCCGCCTTTCTGTAGGTGAGAGACATCTGTCATTACCTGTTCTCCCTGTCCTGACAGGCTTGTTTATCCTTACAGGCTATATATCTCTGCGCAAATCAGTACACTTCTTTATCATTGATCTGCTCCTGTTCACAATAATGGTGCTGATAACCGGAGTAATGGGTTACAGCTGGTATATTATGGAAATAGCAACCCTCTTTTTTGGGATGGGACTTGCTACCGGAATAGCCATGGGCTATAGCGCAAACCGCATTACGAAACTGTTCCTTGACGGGGTGAAGGATATACAATCCGCAGCACTTATTGTTGGTCTGGCTGGTGGGATTATAATAATACTAAATAATGGCAGGGTGATTGACACCATTCTTCATGGTCTTTCCGGATCAATAGAGGGCATGGGTAAAATGGCATCGGTAAGTATGATGTATGTTGTACAGACAACAATCAATCTGTTTATGCCATCGGGGTCGGCAAAAGCAGCACTCACCATGCCAATGATGTCTCAGTTCTCTGACCTTATAGGGATTTCAAGGCAGGCAACTGTTATGGCGTACCAGTTTGGTGACGGGTTTACCAATATGATAACCCCGACATCAGGTGTTTTGCTTGGAGTTCTCAGTGTGGCAAAAATACCGTATGAAAAGTGGTTCCGCTGGATACTCCCGCTGATGATCATACTAACCCTACTGGGATTCCTGCTCCTCATTCCTACCGTATATTTAAAGCTTGAAGGATTCTGAGGCAAACATGTAAAAAACAACTCCTATGGTACCGTAAAGCTTTTAATTAATTCTATTATCCAACCTTTTTTTTGATAAATCTTCAATTAAATCTTAACTTGCTTTTTATTACGAAAGAACCTGTCGATATTTTAGAATGATTTATCAGCCTGGCATGAGACATTTCAGATTAATATCAGTTGTGTTTAATACATTAATTTGGGGACTTACCTTATCAGGTCAGGAGACACCCATTAATCCGATTTCATACAGGGTTTATGACATGTATGTTTTGAACCCTGCCATTGCCGGAAGCAAAGACTATTTCCTCGTTGATGGGGTTGCTTCTTTTCAGGGGTCAAATAAATCGCAACTGATAACGGCCAACTCCAGGATATATAAAAAGTCACAAGGATTCTTCTCTTCTCCAGCCAGTAAAGCCTATACAAATTTCGGCATAGGAGGCTCGATCTTCAATGATGTATGTGACACTTCAAAAAGTATAGGTTTCAGCTTAGGTTCAGATTATCATATAAGGCTTAATAAGCAAGCAACATCTTTTCTGTCTGTTGGTTTTGCTGTTAAAGGCATTTATAACAGGCTTTATTCGGCTTTCCCGCCTGATGGATCATCCAAACCGCAGGAGAAGTATCTGCCAAACATAGATCTGGGAGCATATTATTACAGTCCGGCGTTTTATGCAGGTATCTCGGCAACAAACCTTCTTGGCAGCGATGATACACTCGGGATACCTGTGAAACCACAGTACTTTCTGATTGCAGGTTATAAATTTATCCTCAGCCGGGCACAGCAAATAGCGGTTGAGCCATCAATTATTGCCCATACGGGCGACACATTGTCAAAAGACATCAGGGACATCTTTAACCCGGCTATAAAGGTCTATATCCAGAGCTTCTGTGTCGGCACCTATTTTCACAATTACGACAACTTTTCATTTTTCTTTCAATACAATTTCCCTGCACTAAGTGTGGGAACATATTTTGAATACCCCAAAAAGACTGCTTTTTATAAAAAAGAACTGATAGCCGAGCTGACAATTGGACTAAATGTATCCAAATTATTATCAGGGAATAAAAATCCTTTACATTGGTAAGTACCAACACTGCAAACGGTGATGATGAAAACATATTTGAAAATTGGCGGGTTTTTATTGATTGCACTGATATCCATATCCTGCTCAGTAGCAAGGACGGATTCGGGCATTTCATCTCTCAATTTTGACAAAATATCAAACGCAGATTTACAAGCCAGCAGTATAATAGCAATTGACTCATTTAATCTTGAAATAATTCCTCCTTCGATGGGCGTTCAGTACTACCGGGACGGCATCCTGTTTTTATCATATTCAAGATATGACGACAATATGCTTCCCAATCATGTCTCTTTTGGAAAGCCTAAGGCGTATTTTTCAAATATTTATGAAGGGACATTGTTTAAATATGCCGATTTCTCTCCTACCATGCCATTCCCATATCCTTGTGATGGTGTCACATTCAGCAATGACTTCAGGACAATGTATTTTACAAAAATTGCTCCCCTTGATAAGAAGGAGAAGATATACAAGGCCACTTTCACGACTGCCGACAATTTCCAGACAGGATGGTCAGCTGATGGGTTTCCTTTGAGTTTTTGTCAGGGAGATTATGTTTACTCTCATCCGGCACTTTCTCCTGATGGGAAATTCATGATTGTGGCCTCAAACAGGAAAGACTCTTATGGAGGTATGGATCTTTATCTTTCATCAAAGGAAGGGAATAACTGGTCTGAGCTCAGCAATCTGGGTAATACTATTAACTCTACCTCGAACGATTTTTATCCTTTCATTGATAATCAAAACAATCTGTACTTCTCGTCAGATAAAAAAGGGGGTTGCGGAGGATACGATATCTATGTCTGCAAATATAATGGCAAGGGATGGTACAAGCCTGTTCCACTCACCAATCGTGTAAATACTCCGGGTGATGAAGTTGCTTTTACCATTGACCGAAAGGATGGTCAGTCTGCATTTTTCTCATCTGTCGGGACTCCCGGTTCAGGCAAACCGCAGCTTTACAGGATGACTATAAACAATCAGGCGGGGAAGAATGTCGCAAAAGACCTCACAGCCATTTTATATGACATGACAGGAGCGCACGATGAGCCTGCAACTGTCCCTGCTTTCAAGGTTGATACTGAGCTTGCCTCAAACACACAGGGGAAGGGTGCAACAACCACAGGAGGTAATCAGAGTAAAAAGCAGGCCACGACTTCGACACAGTCAAAGACACCGCAATCCGGAACCACAACTGCTTCTTCCAGGGCAACCGTGAATAAGACAGAGGCAAAACCGGCCGAGGCAAACGCCGGAACACTAACCTACAGGGTGCAGATACTTTCAGCATCTAAATCGTCAGCAAGCTATAACGTGACAGTGAATAACAAGACATACAAGACATACGAGTACATCTATAAAGGTCTTTACCGCATAACCATTGGAGAATTTTCCGCCTACCCCCAGGCGCTGAAGCTTCTTAATGAGTGCCACACTGCCTATCCAAATGCATTTGTAGTGGTTTTCAGGAATAATGAAAGGGTAAACGACCCGTCATTACTTAAGTAACCACCACTTTTCCCATGTTTTTTATCAAATAAAAAGCACCGTTTGTCAAAACGGGAATTTCTGTTGTTTAGACAATTTTAAAACACCTTTAATTCAATATGGTGCTGTTTATGTGTTATTTACAATGCCAATAACCATAAAAGCCGGTAATTATTCAAAATAACCTTCATCAAACGGCGTAAATTTTGATTAATGGTTGTTTTTATTTTATGAGTGACTGATTACTATTGATTACTGCATAAAATGACATGGTAAAATAAGCATTTATAATAGGTGAGCCACATTGAAATTGATTGACAAGTGTTCATTGAATGAGTAATTTTACATCAGAAATTCAATGATATAGTAATGAACACCATATCAAATAATTTTAACTCACAAACATCAATGGACCAGATGATTATGGCAAATGTGCTTCCAAAGAAGTTTACATACAATAAAAATGGTCGCACCCGGGTATTTGATAACCTGGTAGAGGAAGGTTGTGAACATTTTTTCCCATACCTGGATTGTGTAGGACTGGCAAAAGCTTCAGATATCGTTTTCCTTTCGTCTTCACATCATTTCTTTTATGAAGAAGATGAACTTAAGGATGTTAAAACAATGGTAAATCTTAAACCATTGAACAATATCAAGAATATAAAAAGTTTACTTCACAACATATATTGTCTTCTTCCTCAGAGAAGTAATTTTGTTGGCTGTTTTGTAAATAATAAAAAGCAAAGCTTCTTTTCGGATAACAAGTCTCAGGGTAATAATGAATCATATGAGAATACCATTGAGTCAAGAATACCAATTCTGAACAAGATGCTGAACTTCATTGATCAGAAAACCAATCGTTACCTGTCTCCCAGGATGGTCACTGTTATGCTCGAAGAATCAGGGCTTAAAGTTCTTGATATGACAGAGATAAACGGACTGACATATTTTTACGCAATTAAATCCCGTCAGTCAGCAGAATAATTATTACCTTAATGCCGTTGTTTGATTATTGATCCAAACGACCGGTACTGCATTAAGTTTTAATAATTTCGAATGGACATTTTCAAAACCCTAAATCGTCTTCACGTTATTCCTTTTATTAAAAAATGGAATATACTTGGACTCATTCTTGGGTTAATTGACATTTTCTCAATCACTCTTGCTTATCAGGTTGCCTACTATCTGAATTATTACCAGGGTGGGTTGTTTTTCTTTACAGAGTCGAACTTTCTTATTCTTTATATGGCATTAATGCCATTCTGGCTTGTTGTCCTTTACCTGATAAAGATTTCAGAAATTCCAAGGACAAAACGTTACAGGGATCTGTTCTGGGAGTACCTTGAATCAGCATCGATTACCTTCATACTATTACTTATAATATACTTTATATTTAAGCTTTATTATATTTCCCGTCTCTTCCTGATTGAGCTTACCGTTTTCGGGTTCCTGTTCCTTTATCTTTCAAGGATTCTTGAATATAAGATGTTCAAAGGCTATAGGGCAAAGGGGCACAACCTGATCAACGTTGTGCTCATTGCCGATGACACTTCGTTAGTATTCATAGAGAAGCTCATCAACAGCAAAGACTGGGGGTTTAAAATCATAGCTATCTTCACTGAATCCACAGTCATAAAAGACAAATATGAAAAAGACATTATTATTCTGCCTGAAGATCAGATCCTGATTCTTAACGATCTTATGG
>Ga0209098_1002007_pt1 | contig 18434 bp, 11 predicted proteins | sample AD_JPNHW1_MetaG_FD_184429 | JGI IMG/M metagenome (GOLD analysis project Ga0209098, IMG submission 184429) | Active sludge microbial communities of municipal wastewater-treating anaerobic digesters from Japan - AD_JPNHW1_MetaG (SPAdes) (version 2) | ecosystem: Engineered > Bioreactor > Anaerobic... | reverse complement strand
CTGTCCTCACTAAATTGGGCAACTTTCTTGCTAATAAATGTGATATTGAACTTGAAAGATGGCAGGATGCAATTGCCTGGTACGAACAACAGATACTAAATCCGGTGTCCGTTGAAGACAGCATATTTGCCATTATCGATCTCGAAGACCTGTATCTGCTATTGGAGAACCTCGGGTTGAAATCAGCCTTTGCCTGCAGCCTTCCGCAGTATATTCCTGAAAATGAGGAAAAATATACCGGTTACCGGGATTACCTGCTTTCGTTGTTTCCATTTGAAAAGGATCAAAATAAACCGGATTCAGATATCGCCGGAAAAAATCGGGGCTTCTTAAACCAGAATACGCCAAACCCGTTTTCGGAAAGTACTCAAATCAATTACTCCATTGCAAGGGCAGGAAATGTTGATATTTCAGTCAGAAACCTTACCGGCCAGGAGATTCTCAGTTTGCCGCAAGGCACACAGGGAAAGGGCTCCTATTCAGTAGGTTTTTTCAATCAGACATTGCCCTCCGGTTTTTACTTCTTCACACTGAGAATTGATGGTAGTGATGTTGCAACACGAAAAATGTGCGTGATCAGGTAAGTTGATTAAGAAAAAGATTGATTCAGGTAGAATCGGGTATTTTTCAAACAGTCCGGTCAGGTCATAAAAACCTAACCGGACTGTTGTTGTATTTTAGGATTGAGCGTTTATTAATGGCACTGGCTTAGAAATGCCTATCAATAGAGGATTATTTTCCTACCCGCAATGAAAATACCGGTTCACGATCTCCTGGAGTTTTTCGGTGTTGCCTTCCAGGCTTTCGCGCAGGCCCCTGTCTTCGAACGACTTTAATTTATTGGCCGTTCCTTCGATCACCGACTGCGGGAAAACGTCGTACATTTTAAAAATATCGGCCTGCTTCAGCAGCATTTCAGCCGAATCCCAGCACGAAACGGGCAGTTGTTTCAGTTCGGCCACGCGGGCTTTGTGGGCCTCGTCGAAAATGTTCACATCCACATAGGTTTTCCGGGCATACTCCAGGGCATCCTTCATTTCCAGTCCGTGGCGGGCGGCAACGGTAAGCCCGGCCAGTAAAAGGTAAACGTCGGCGGAGCCGTCGGGACAGCGGAATTCCACGGTTTGCTTATCGCTGTAATCTTTTTCGTCTTTTTCTTCCTGCGGGTTGGCGTGGTTGATCATGTTGTTGGCGCCCGACCAGCCAAGGGGCACCCTTACAAGAACCGAACGGTTGCGGTCGCCCCAGCAGATGTTGGTCGGCGCTTCCTGGTGCGGAACCAGGCGGAAATAGGAAGTTGGATTGGTGTTGCCAAAGGCCGTGAGCGAAGGGGCCAGATCGAGATAACCGGCAATGGCCCTGCGGGCTGTATCGCTGAGTTGCCCGTCTTCAACCATGGCGTTCCTGCTGTCTTTCATGAGCCGGGTATGGATGTGCATGCCGCTTCCGGCTTTTCCGACGGTGATTTTGGGGGCAAAGGTCAACGAAACGCCGTATTTGTATGCCAGCGAGCGAAGTATCCATTTCGCGATGACCAGTTGGTCGGCGGCATCTTCGAGGTTCACGGGCAGGAATTCAATCTCGTTTTGTTCAAATTCCAGTCCGTTGAGCGAAAAATTACCTACTTCTGAATGGCCGTATTTTATCTGGCCGCCCGTCTGGGCGATGGCAACCATGGCTTCGGCCCGCAGCGCTTCCCATTTGGCAAACGGATGCGATTCGTGGTAGCCTTTCTGGTCGGCAGCCTGGAAAAGCTCGTTTTTCTGGCTAATCACGTAATATTCAAGCTCGCCCATCACATGAAAAGTGAGGCCGGTACGGTCTTTCAGCACATTATGGGCTTTACGGAGGATGTACTCGGGGGAACTTTCCAGAGGATTCCCGTCTTTGTCGTAGTAAGAGCAAAGGATGTCAAGGGTGGGAACCTGGGCGAAAGGATTGAGAAACGCGGTTTTATAGCGGGGTACAACGTACAGGTCGCTGCTGCCTGCTTTCACAAAGGGAAACAGGCTTGATCCGTCAACCCGCTCGCCGGTCGAAAGGATACTGTCGAGATGCTCCTGACTGTTGATAACGAAATTTAAAGTTTTCAGCCTTCCGTCACCACCTGCGTACCTGAAGTTGATCATCGAAATATTGTGATCGTCGATGTAACGGATAATGTCAGACTTGGTAAAGTCGTCGCTGGGTTTATTGAGATATTGAACCAGCGAATTCGGGTTCATGGCAGTAAGGCTGTTGAAGAAAGGATTTTTCATGCGTTAAATGAGATAGTAGGGACGGCAAAAGTAGGAATCTTTTTCTACCTGAAGATGCTCTTTACGTGTTTTACTGAATTTTGCCTTTCGCAGATTTCTGTTCCGGTGAATGGCTGAAGAGGAGCAGTAGCTATTTGTTTTTCCGGTCCCAGGCATCCAGCAGCTTTTGTGCTGCCATATACGCGCTGAGCTTGCCTGTCGACAGGTCGTGTTCAAGCGAATGCAGGAGTTTTTTGATCTCCGGGTCATGGTAAAACCGGTCATTCAACTGTTGTTCAACAGACTGGTGCATGGTAAACCGGGCCTGCTCAAGCCGGCGATGGTGGAAATAGCCGTTTTTCCGCGTCAATGAAAGATAATCTTCGATGGCTTTCCATACGGCGGGGATTCCGGACCTGGTAACGGCGGAACAGGTGCCGGCAACCGTTTGCCAGCCTGATTCGGCGGGAGGGAAGAAATGGAGGGCATTGCGTACTTCGGCCAGGGCGATCGTCACCTTTTGAAGGTTGTCGCCGTCCGCTTTATTGATGAAGATGGCATCGGCCATTTCCATAATGCCCCTTTTAATGCCCTGAAGTTCGTCGCCGGCGCCGGCGAGCATCAGCAGCAGGAAAAAGTCGACCATGGAATGAACGGTGGTTTCGCTCTGGCCAACACCCACCGTTTCGACCATGATGGTATCGAAACCGGCGGCTTCGCACAGGATAATGGTTTCGCGTGTTTTGCGGGCAACGCCGCCCAGCGATCCCGCCGAGGGCGAAGGACGGATAAAGGCGTTTTCGTTGGCCGAAAGTTCTTCCATGCGCGTTTTGTCGCCGAGTATGCTTCCTTTTGAGCGGCTGCTGCTGGGGTCAATAGCCAGGATAGCCGGTTTATGACCGAGAGAAATGAGGTAAAGCCCGAAGGCTTCAATAAAGGTGCTTTTGCCTACCCCGGGTACGCCGGTAATGCCGAGGCGGACCGAATTCCCGGAAAGGGGCAGGCAATGCGCAATAATCTCCTGCGCCAGTTCCTGGTGCTGCGGCAGGGAACTTTCGATAAGCGTGATGGCTTTGCTGAGGATGGTCCGGTTGCCCGATAGTATCCCGTCAAGGTATTCGCCGGCAGGCAGAAGATTGTGCCGGGCCTTCCTGAACCTGGACGCAGCAAGTTCGTTTACCACGGGAGGCTGTTCAATTCCTTCGTTTACTTTAAGCGCCGACCGGAACGGTTTATCCTTACTGCTGTTCATACCTTGTCAAATGTTTCCGGCAAAAATAATCAATTTAAAAGATGTGAAATAACAGTATAAATACCCTTGAAATACCGGGCATGAAAGTTCAGGAATGCTACTGGCTGCAAGTTTCAGCTATATCGTTCGTGAGCGTGACAAAATCGCTGATCGACAATTGTTCGGCGCGTTTGCCGGTAAATTCCCCGTTATAATCTGCCAGCGGTTTCAGGGAATTATGAAGCGTTTTCCGCCGCTGGTTGAAAGCGGTCTTAACCACCGTACTGAATAATTTTGTGTCGCAGCCCAGGTCCACGATGCCGTTGCGGGTAAGTTTCACCACAGCCGACGTGACTTTGGGCGGCGGGACAAATACCTGGGGCGGCACGATGAACAGTATTTCGATATCATACCATGCGCGGAGCAGGATACTGAGGATGCCGTAATCTTTGGTGCCGGGTTTTGAAACCATGCGTTGGGCGACTTCACGCTGGATCATCCCGACGCATTCGGAAACCTTATCCCGGTTTTCGACCACTTTGAAAAAAATCTGGCTCGAAATATTGTACGGGAAGTTGCCGATAACGGCAAAAGGCCCTTCAAACAAGGCTGAAATGTCGGTTCGCAGGAAGTCGGCGTGGATCAGGTCTTCTCCCAGTGTAAATGCCGATTTAAGGTAAGCGGCCGATTCCCGGTCGAGCTCAATGGCTTTGAACGAGGAATAGTGATTCGCAATCAGGTATTTGGTGAGGACGCCGGTGCCGGGGCCTACTTCAAGTACCTGGCTTACACCGGGCGAGAGGCTTTCGGCGATTTTACGGGCGATATTCTCGTCTTTCAGAAAATGCTGTCCCAGGTGTTTCTTGGCCCTGACCGGTTCCATACTATTGATTTATTTAACAATGACTATAGGTTCACCGGATCGTTGCGGAGGATCCTGAACCGTTTCCGGGCGTCCACTACAAATAAACTGCCGGGGTATGTTGTGAGCAAGGTCTGATAAAGTTCCATGGCCTTTTGTTTGTCCGGGGTAATGTAGTCATAAATACCGGCAAGGGCATATAATGCATCATCGGCGAGAAGGTCGGTGGGGAAGTCAGCCACTATTTCGCGGTAATATTTCACGGCATCCTCAAATTTCTTCTCCTTCATGCAGATTTCCGCTTTTTTAAAGAGCACTTCATCTGCCAGGGAATGGTGCGGATACCTGATCAGGAGCGAGTCGAGGGCGTCCATGGCTTCCTGGTCCCTGTTCCGGAACAGCAATAAATCGGCGCGGGCGTACATCGAAAGCGCCCCGTAAGTACTGTCGTCGTCCATGTTTTCACTTATCAGCAACGACAGCGACATGGCATCGTTGGCGATGAGTTTTGAGGTCGCGGCTTTCAGGATGTCGAGCTGGCTTTTGGCCCATTCAAATTCGCAGATATAAAAGGACAGCTTTGCATTCCTGAATTTAGCTTCATGGCCGATCGGTTCATTTTTAAAAGCTTTTTCAACCTGGGAATACAGGAGCGTGGCTTCCCAGGGTTCGCCCGAGAAAAGGTAAATATCGGCCAGTTCGAGTTTGCATTCGGCCTGCAGCCGGTCGGTGATGCCCGGTATGATGATGGCATCTTCGAGCAGCGCCGTGGCCGAATCGGTATTGTTCAGGTAAAATGCCTGCAAATGGCTCAGGTTGCGGATCAGGGGAATCGTCGCCGGGTTTTTGCCGGATTCCTTTAACAGCGAAAGGTATTTTGCTTCAAGCGCCTTGAGGAACTTATCGTCGTAACTGTGAAGCTGAATGGCTTTTGCTAGTTCGGTGTTCAGCAATTCGATGCGGCTTTTCAGGACCAGATCGGCATCGGCGTTTTTTTTGATGATATAAGCATAAGCGTCGGTGGTGACGTCGAAATCGTCGTTGGTAAAACTTAGCCGGGCAAGGTCGTAAACCCTCTGCCCGTCTTCGCCGTAACGGCGGTCGAGCGCTTTTGCCTGCAACAGGGCAAGTTTGAAATCTTTCTGCTGAACCGAATACCATAGCAGCAATTCGGCAAATGAAACTTCATCGGGGTTTTGCTGTGATTTTTTCAGCAGTGTGGAGCGAAACAGGTCGTTTTTCGTATTGTCGGGATCGTCGCTCAGCCAGGCTTGCATCCGGTTTTGAACCGTAGCCATTTGTTCGGGTTTGTTGGCCAGCAGGGTGAGATATTCATCCAGCATGGCTGCCGAATTGCCCTGGCTTTCATATTGTATGGCCAGTTCGATGGCAAATGCCGATTTGTCTTTAAGCAGGTCGCGTCCTTTCAGGTAGGTGCGGATGGCATAATCAGTTTCGCGCCGGTTGAGGAAGGCCGCAGCGGTATTATAAACGGAGTTGCGGTCATCTTTCAGGTTACGGAGGCATTCATCGTAAAGCTTTTTGCCTTTTTGTGTTTCATCCTGTATTGCCATCAGGTACCCAAGGTCAACCGTATAGCGCGGATCGTTAGGATTTGCACGCATCTGTTTCCTGATCAGCTTTTCAGCTTTATCATAATCCTTAACTTCGAAGAGGCAGTTTACATAATAAATGTAACTGAAAAGGGTAGGGGACTTTTCATACAGACGGCTGAAGACCTCGATCGCTTTATCGTATTGCCGGGTGCTGTAATATTCCATGCCCAGCCGTTCGTCGGTTTGCTGCTGTGCCATAACAGGCCTGAGCAGAACCATAAACAAGGCTGATAACAGTAGCCGGTTGCAGCTTATAGTTTTCATCACGACAGTATTAACGATCAGGATCCGTAATTTCTTACCATCGTAACACCGAAAACCGGTAATTTTTAATTACAGGATCACCCACCGGAACAGCATTCTTATTTTTCCGGCATTATCCGGTTTATGGAATCATATCAAATCCTGTGTACGGCACCAGCGCTTTGGGAATGCGGATTCCTTCCGGTGTTTGGTTGTTCTCGAGCAGGGCTGCCACTATGCGCGGCAATGCAAGGGCGCTTCCGTTCAGGGTGTGGGCTAGGCGGGTTTTGCCGCTTCCTTCTTTAAAACGGAGTTTCATGCGGTTTGCCTGGAATGACTCGAAGTTGGATACCGAACTCACTTCGAGCCAGCGTTTCTGTGCGGCCGAGAAAACTTCAAAATCGTAGGTCATGGCTGAGGTAAAACTCATATCAGCCCCGCAAAGCCTGACGATCCTGAACGGCAGTTCCAGTGTACGGGCAAGCCCGGCTACATATTCGCGCATTTCTTCAAGCGTTTCGTATGATTTATCGGGGTGCTGTATTTGTACGATTTCCACTTTATCGAACTGGTGGAGCCTGTTAAGCCCGCGCACATCCTTGCCGTATGAACCGGCTTCGCGGCGGAAGCAGGCCGAATAGGCTACATTTTTAACCGGAAAATCGGTTGCATTCAGGATCACGTCGCGGTAAATATTGGTGACGGGAACTTCGGCGGTCGGGATCATGTAAAACTTGTCAAGCCCGATAAAATACATCTGGTCGTCTTTATCCGGCAACTGACCTGTTCCGTAACCTGAGGCTTCGTTCACCATAAGCGGCGGCTGGATTTCATGGAACCCGGCCCGGATGGCGTTATCCAGGAAGAAGTTGATGAGCGCGCGTTGCAGCCTGGCCCCTTTGCCTTTATATACAGGGAACCCGGCTCCGGTAAGCTTAACGCCGAGTTCAAAATCAATGATGTCATATTTCTGGCATAAATCCCAGTGGGGCATGGCGTTATCCGGCAAAACCGGGATGTCGCCTTCGCGGTGAACTTCAACATTATCTTCGGAGGAGTTTCCGGGAATAACATCGGGATGCGGCAGGTTGGGCAGGATTACCAGCAGGCGGTCCTGTTCTTTCTGCAACGTATCAAGCTTTTCCGAGAGGTTTTTGGCCGTTGCTTTCAGCTCTGCTGTTTTTGTTTTCAGGTCGTTGGCTTCCTGTTGTCTGCCGTTTTTAAACAGAACTCCTATTTCGCGCGCCAGGTTATTGGCTTCAGCCAGATTGTCGTCGAGAAGCTTTTGGGTTTCACGGCGCGACTGGTCAGCATCAAGAATTTTAGCGACGATATCTTTGGCATCGAAATGCTTGACCATGAGGCGGTCGATGACCAGTTGCGGGTTTTCACGAAGTAAGGAAAGTTCTAACATCTTCTTTATGGTTATTACAATTGCAAAGAGACAGGTTTCATCGGTACAGGCCCGGAATCCGGGCCGGGTTACATTTAGGCAGTACAAAAATAAAAATCTCCTGATTTCCGGTCAGGAGATTTCATGAATATTATTGCGTAAAGCCTGCTGTTGCAGCTTTTATGAATTTATTCAGCATCCAGGGGATGAACTGAAACGTATGAGCGGTCGTTCCTGCGTTTCTTGAATTCAACTACGCCATCGCGGAGTGCAAAAAGAGTATGGTCTTTACCGAGCCCTACGTTGATTCCCGGGTAATGAACCGTACCGCGTTGCCTAACTATAATGTTGCCGGCCTGTGCAAATTGGCCGCCGTAAATCTTAACGCCCAGGCGTTTGCTGTGTGATTCGCGTCCGTTTTGTGAACTTCCGGCACCTTTCTTGTGAGCCATTGTATGATTGTATTACTTGTTTTTAAATCAAATTAACTTCCGGTGCAAAATTAAGCCGTAATGGCTTCAATTTGCAACTGTGTCAGATCCTGGCGATGGCCGGATTCTTTCTGGTAGCCTTTACGGCGTTTTTTCTTGAAGATCGTTACCTTTTCACCGCGGGTGTGCGTTAAAATCCTGGCGGTCACCAGGGCTCCTTCAACGTGGGGGGTTCCTATGCTGATGCTGCCTTCATTGTCGAGAAGCAATACATCTTTAAACTCGACCGATGCCCCTTCTTCGCCCTGAAGGCGGTAAACAAAGATCTTCTGATCTTTTTTAACCTTGAATTGCTGTCCGGCTATATCTACTATCGCGTACATTTTCAGTTTCTTATATTTTGCTGACAAAATTGGAGGTGCAAAATTAGAAAAAAATTATTAACAACAACATGTGAACAACAAAAAAATATCCCGGGAGGACCTCTTTATGGTTCGAATGCATATTCCGGCGGTTATTCCCCATTGTTATTCCCCCTTTCAAAACCATGTTTTTATGGTTCATCAGCAATATCCGCCTCTATTGTGACGGCAAATTTATCGAAAATGCCAATGTGATGAAAGCAAATATTCGCTTTAGCGGAGATATCGGGGGCCTGTGGCAGACGTATGCCGAAACCACCCGACTGGAACCGGCAAAACCGATAGCCTTGCAGGGAAGAATTCTGCCTTCGGGAACCTTGTCGCGCTGGCGCAACTTGGAATGGCACTCCTGCTTTCAGGACTGGTCGCATCAGGTGCAGGGGGACCAAAGATCCGGGGCCGGAGCGCGAAGGGATACAATATGCCCGGGCCACAACTCCTGACGAAAAATATATACTAAAACCGGACTAAAATTAAAATTGTATCTTTATTGCCGTTCTTCAGGGCTATTTTTTCCGGAAGTCAACAACAGGAAAACTGAATGGAAGAATCTGAAAAGATATTGATCGATAAACTCAAACAAGGCGACAGGCCGACGTTTGAACATATCTTCAGGACATATTACGTCCCGATGTGTTCCTACGCCAATCGTTACCTTTCCGATAAATCGGCTTCCGAAGAAGTTGTACAGGACCTGTTTTGCAAGATCTGGTTCCGGCGGTCGGAACTCGTTATCAATACCTCCCTGAAAAACTATCTGCTGAGGGCTACCATTAACCATGCGCTGAATACCGTAAAACGCAAGGAGGTAGACCGTAAATATGTCGATTATATCGGTTTTAAGGTTGAAGAAGCATACAGCGATACCGATGATCTGGTCCAGCAGGAATTACAGCGCAGGATTAGTCTGGGCATCAGTTCGTTGCCGGAACGCAGAAGGGAAATTTTCGAGATGAGCCGTTTTGAAGGATTACGCTATGAAGAAATTGCCGACAGGATGAAAATCAAAGTCAAGACCGTAGAATCACAAATGGTAAAAGCGCTGGAATTTCTTCGCAAATATCTTCATGAATATGTAACCCCTATTGTGCTGATTATAAGCATGATAATAAAAAATTAAAAAAAATTTATAAAATGAGTAAGGGTAAAGGCGGCTTTGTTTGTCATATTCTTGAAAAGTTGTAAAAACTGTTCCCATAACTATGTTCGAGAACCGAAAAATAAAAATGCAGATTGTGCGATTCCTTGCAAACGAATGCAGCGGGGAAGAGCAGCGCATTATTTCGGAACTCATCAATACCGACAAACGTTACCGCAGCATTTACAGGCATTTGCAGCGGACCTGGCATTCAACCCGTCCTTCTGCCGGAGAAGAAACTTATGACGTTGATGAGGCATGGGCAAAGGTGCAGAACCGCATTGATGCAAAACAGGAACCGGTGATACGTACCCTGCACCCGCATCCAATCCGGAAAATTGTATATGCAGTGTCGGGCGCCGCAGCTATTTTACTGATAGGATTGGGGATTTTTCAATATGTACGCCCGTCCGATGACCTGAACACTTTTGCTTCTGGTTCGGCAATAGCCGTACCTGTAAATCTTGCCGACGGTTCCGTCATCCACCTGAATAAGAATTCTGAAATTAAATTTCCTGAAAAATTTGGACATGACAACAGAGAGGTCTATTTTTGGGGCGAAGCATTTTTTTCGATTGCTTCGGACAAAACCAGGCCTTTTATCATAAATGCCGGAGAAACCCGCATAAAAGTGCTGGGGACTTCATTCAACGTTAAGGATTATGAGGAAACAGGAAAGGTTGAAGTTACGGTAAAAACAGGTTCAGTTCTTTTCTATTATGTGGATAAAGACGAAAATGCACTGGGTCAGGTTACCCTTTCGGTTGGCGATAAGGGTATTTATGACCGGAAAGCAGGACGCATTTTCAAAACCGTCAATACCGACCTGAATTTCATGAGTTGGAAAACCGGCATTCTGGTATTTGACGAAGCCACGCTGGGCGATGTATTTGATGCAATTGGAAACCGGTATGGCGTATCATTCGACATAAAGAATAAGCAAATTAAAAACCTCAGGCTTACCGCTACTTTTGACAAAGATCAGTCGCTCGATTCTGTCCTTGAAGTTATCCGATTAGTGCACTCCGTTGAATTTGTAAAAACAGGAAAGGATTACCTGGTAACTAAATAAACAGGCTAATCAACGGATTGTCAGATGATCGTACCTTATCGGAAGGCTTTGTATAGAAGTTTCATAATAATTTCATTCCTGCTTATCACCGTCGCATCAGCCGATGCCCAGCTTTCTGTATTAAACCGGCCCGTAACTGTTACCGCTGTAAACCAGCCTTTATCGGAAGTATTGAATAAAATCGGCAGGCAGGCTTCCATAAAGTTTTCCTATGATCCTGACGAACTCTCGGCCCGCCGGCTGGTGAGCATCCAGGCTAAGAGAGAACCGCTGAACAAGGTTCTCGTGCAACTGCTGAATAATCCGGCGCTTTCGTTCCGTGCAATGGGGAACCAGGTAATCATTTTCAAACCGGCTGCTGAAGCTGACAATGCTGCTGAAAAACCGAAGCCCGAAGCTCAGAGGTATCTCAATAAAAATTCAGCAATACGCCTGAAACCGGATACCATCAGCCATGCTACCAGGTTCAGGATTGACACTGTTTTTATAACAAACACGGAAACCATCCTGCGCATCGATACCCTTATATTTCGCGATACGGTAGTTCATCGCGATACGGTATTTATCGAAAAATACAAGACACGAAAAATCAAGGGAAACCGTAACAGTAATTTTGACAAAGAACTCGTAAAGAACAGGAAATTTCAGGAAAACAACGGTTTTTCTGTTGGATTAAGCTATTCACAGTATTTTGGTAAAGCTACCTATGCCGGCGGGCAGGGCAGCCTTTCAGAGTTACTGGAAAAATCACGGCAATCGGAATCGGTTTCTTTGCAGAATTTTTCAGCCGGGATATCCATAACCTATGACTATAAAAGGATAGGGGCTGGCACGGGCCTTTTCTACACCCGTCTGGGTGAGATTCTTGACCATGAATATGTCGAACAAACCGGCGGGTATTATCTCAGGGATACCGTTGAAACCTATTATACCGTTGAGGGAACAGATACATTGAGGTATTACATTACCGATTCTACCTGGCAAAACCTCAACTCAACAAAATTCTCTTACACCAATCCCAATGCTTTCAGGTATCTTGATGTTCCCCTGTCATTGCGTTTGTTTGTCATAAAGAATGAAAACTTTAACCTTTATATGAAAGGAGGAGCTGTTGCCGGAATTCTGATCGGCTCGAAAGCGCTGGTCGTTTCACCGGAGGACTATAAGGCTGAATGGATAGACAGGAACAGGTTAAACCCGTTTGTCTTTTCATGGATAGCAGGCCTGGGGGCCGGGTTCAGGATCAGCGGAAAACTTTCGCTGGAGGCAGAAGCGTTTTACAGGCGCCAGGTTTCATCGTTGTATTCGGATTACCCGCTCGATAAAACTTACCGGTTACCAGGGTTCAGGGCCGGTATGTGCATAAAATTGTGAAAAACAATTAGCACCCTCCGTTAAAATCGGATTTACTAATTCTTTACCTTTGATTTAATGCAGGATTTATGATTAAATAAATTCCAGGTATGGTGCTTAGATTTACGAAAGCGATGAGGAACGGGATGAATAAAGCGGGCTGGAACCTGATGATTGCCTTATGCCTGGTAACTGTATCTCTTTCAGGAAACGCGCAGATATATGTAGGCGATACCCTCACCGAAAATACCACCTGGTCAAAAACGGGGCAGGATTACATTGTTGTACAATCTGTGATTGTCCCTAAAGGGATAACCCTGACGATAGAACCCGGGGTTAAGGTCCTGTTCGAAGTCAATACGGCGCTGGAAGTAAGAGGAACACTGATTGCACAGGGTACTCCCTCCGACAGCATCATGTTTCTTCCTGAAGACGATTTGTGGAACGGCATATATTTTCACGGGGCGCTGACGGAATTCGATGATCTGGGAAATTATACCGGCGGCACTATCCTTTCGTATGCCCGTTTCGAAAATTCTGCTTATTCGGTGGTTCTCCAGGAAAATACAGGCATTTTAATAGAACATTGCTGCCTGAAACGGGCATCCTTTGGGATTTATATGAAAGATGCCCTGAACAATGTCATCAGGAATTGCCGGATCGGCGACAGCGATTTTGGCATATTCATGGCATCCTCCTATGTAGCCCAATACAACCTGTTTCTGAATAACGCAGTGACCAATAACCGGTATGTCGGGTTTTTCATAAACAACAGCAGCGGGCAGATATCGCACAATACAATTTCAGGTAACAATGTTTCAGGAAACCTTGTCGGGCTGTACCTGGGAAACGACGGTCCCGTTGATGAAGGGTATAACCAGGTAAGTGAAAATATTTTCAATAACAATTCATTTGGAATCAGGTTGTTTCAGGACACCTCCGTTATTGAACGAAACTACATCGTGAATAGCCTGATCAACGGAATTGAAATTATCGGGGCCTGCCGGTCAACCGTGCGCAATAACCTAATTTCCGGGAACAACCTGTGGGGAATTGTTGTTGAACAAGGGGCTTCTGATAACCTGATCAAAACCAACTCGGTGGAACACAACCAAAACGGAATTCTGTTCACGCCTGGTAAAACCGGTTCCAGCCTGTTCAACTCCTTTGTTGCAAATTCGGTGCATCATAATGCCGATACTGCCTTCTCTTTCATGTCGGTGCCTCAGGGCCTTTTTGTCAGCAATAGTATTTATGAAAACAGGGACTCAGCAGCATTTCTTAACCATACTGCTCAATTAATAGAAGCGGTTGGCAATTGGTGGGGCACAAGCGATACCAACACCATAAATACCTTTATTTCTGACGTTTTTGATGATCCGGCCAAAGGATTGGTAAATTATCAGCCTTTCCATAACGGCCCTGATACAGAGGCCCCGGTCAAGGCTCCTGCTTATGCTGTTAAAAAGGATGTAGGGAACGGTATACAGGTAAGCTGGCCTCCCAATACTGAATCTGACCTGGCTGGTTACCGGATTCATTACGGTACATTCGACGGCTTTAATTATCAGTATTCGCTGGAAGCGGGAACCGACACCAGTATATTTCTGCAGGGCGTATCGCTGGATGACACGATTGCCGTTACCGCTGTCGATACGGAATTTGACGGTCTGTTTGACCGTCCCGAAGGCCATGAGAGCGATTTTACGATAGCAATTCCGGGGCCCTGGGCCGGACCAAATTCCGAAGTCTGCGAAAACGGAGAACTCTTATTAAGCGAGGCTACGGCAAACGGTTATAATTTACTTTCCTGGACAACCACCGGCGACGGGACATTTGATAATCCGAGGATTCTGCATCCCGTTTATACGCCTGGCCAGGGAGATGTGGCAATCGGCGCTGTTTATCTTACCCTGCACATTTCCGGTGAAGGCTTCAACCTGGATGATGAAATGAGAGTAAAAGTGCGCCCCGCCCCTTACGTATTTGCCGGTTCCGATACTACCATCATCAGCGGCAGCCATCTTCTGCTTTCTTCGGCCGCGGCCGATTATTTTACCGGTTTACATTGGTTGACTCTGGGGGATGGCACCTTTAGTAACGATTCTGTAAAGAATCCTGATTATTTCCCGGGAGCCGGCGATCTGGCTTCCGGCCATGTTAACCTTATCCTTGACATATCTTCACCTTGCGGACCGGCTTCCGACACAATTAAAGTCCAGATTGTGGAAGGTTATTTCATTAAAGGCCGTGTTCATGCCGGCGGCAACCTTGTACCCGGCAGTACGCTGAACCTTTACAGGTGTTCCGGCAATACTGTATCGGCCATGAGAAGCACCCTGACGGCCATGGACGGAACTTTCATTTTTGATCTTCTTATTGAGGGTGAATATTACATCTATGCAATACCTCCCGTGAACCTGGCAGATCAGTACGCCCCGACCTATTATTTTAATGATCTGAACTGGGAAAATGCTTACAGGTTTAATACCGAAGCCAATACTTATGATGTGGATATCGAATTATTCAAACTGCCGCACCAGATTCCGGAAGGCCCGGGATCAATAAGCGGTAGTTGTGAAACCGGGGGGCCTTTTCTTTGCGGCGATGTCACCATTTTATTATACGATAAGACCTTGAAGTACCTCCTGGGATGGCAGCGTCTGGATGACGAAGGAAATTTCAACTTCCGGAACCTTCCGTTCGGCGATTATGTCCTTGTAGGTGAAAAAGCAGGCTACCAGAAGAATGAAACTCCTTTAATCAGCCTTACCCCGGAGCAGCCTGCAATCAGCGGGATACTGGTAAAAATCTTACCCTTTAAAATAGGTATTGCAATGCCGGAGGGTTATGATCCTTCGCTGGAAAATATTGTTGTTGCCCCTAATCCAACCCATGATATTGTTTCGATAAGCGGTTTGGCCGACGGGGAGAATTATCGGATTATCCTCAGGGACACATACTCTCGTCTGCTTGGTATTACCGGCAGGAGCCAGGGAACCGGCTCCCTGCCCCTGGATTTGTCATTACGTGCATTGCCTGCAGGTCTGTATTTTATCGAAATACAACGTGATAACGGCATTGTCACACGATATAAAATAATTAAGGAATAGCCTTCATATCGCTTGGCGGTAAAAAACGGCGCAAAACCGGCGCTTTCTGAAGTCATCGGTCATTCAAATTTACTGGACCGGGGCTCGCCGGAAGAATAAGAAACTGCTTGTTTGCCGGGAAATGTAAATAAATTGAATTATTTCCCACAAAAAAAAATGTTATGGCGAATAGTGGTAAAGAGCTGATTAATTGTCATCTATAATAAAGATACATAAGTAAATCATCCGGGTATGCGCTCCCCCGGATGACAATATGTAGCTGAATGCCTTATATTTGTATATAAGCATTCGGTCAGGCTGTTTAACCGCTGATAAATAAACACGGCTCTGATGATTTACCCGTTGGCCAAATTATAATCAAAACAAAATAATTACTGTAATTCAATCAATTACTAACCATCAGTTTGCTCTTACAAGTGAGATGCAGGCATTAAGCGGAAAGAAAGGAGGAAAAACAGACATTTAAAGCCTAAAACCAACTATTGTACCAATAATGTTAAAATCTATTATTATGCTTCCCTCTTACAGGTTATCAAAAAAAAGATGTTAACGATACAGTTCACTGCCCGGCAGTGTCTGCTATCGTTTTTTTGTGACCTGACACTTATTAATTAACTAACATAAACCTAATGAAAACCAATTTACGCAACATGAGAAAATTGTTCTTTATGCTTTTCTTGGTGGCATTTGCTGCCTGGAATTCTTATGGCCAGGAGACGACTTATTATGCTTTTGCCCAATCAAACGGCACCTATAATGAAATTACTGGTACCGATATATTAGGCAATCCGTTTGATGATCAAACGGCTGTCGTTTCGCTCGGCTTCACCCATCTGGGAAATGGATGGAGTAAAGATCAGATAAGGGTTTCAGCGAACGGGTGGCTTTATTTCCCGAACACTTCCACCTCTTCACTGGGCTATACCCCGATCTCCAGCTCAATTACAGGAATATATCTTGTAGTTGCACCCTTTGGCAGGGATTTGCGAAGCATTGACGCTACTTCTTCGGTAAGTTATTTACTGTCAGGCGTCGCACCCAACAGGGTTTTCACCGTGCAGTGGAAAAACGTAAAACGTTACGGAAGCGCTTACGCGGGTGAAATTCTCAACCTACAGGTGAAGATTTACGAAACCACCAGTAAAATTGAGATGATTTACGGCCCTTGTACGGCAATCACAGGAACCAATTATCCGCAAGTCGGATTAAGAGGCCTGACAAATACCGATTTCAGTAACCGTACTTCAACAACGGGGTGGAACAATACAGTAGCCGGTACGGTTAATACGGAGACTGTCACAACCAATGCCACGTATCCGCCCATCAACGGGCTTACTTTCACTTACACGTATACCTTCCTCCCTCCGGCAGCAGCAACTATTGTTTCGCCTGCCAACGGAGAAACGGATGTTCCAAGGCAAACCACCCTCAACTGGGGCAACGGAGGCTCCGGTGGCGGCCCGTTTACGGGTTACACGCTGTACCTGGGCACCGACAACCCACCTACCAACCTTGTGAATGGCCTTGATATGGGATCGGCGACTACTTATGATCCGGTTCCCGACCTGCTTGCCACCACCACCTATTATTGGAGGGTTGACAGCTATGGCCCCGGTGGAAATACTACGGGCACGGTATGGTCATTTACAACGCTCACCCCTACCATCATTTCAGGATGGGTCCGCAACAGTGCGCTGAATCCGATCATCGGGGCATCGGTGTATGCCGGTGCTTACAATACGATGACCGGAGCAGGAGGCGCTTACGAACTGGAACTGATTCCCGGAACTTATGATATGATTGTCACGGCCCCGGGTTACAACTCGGCGACGGCTACAGGCATTGTCGTTCCGCCGGCCTCCAACGTAACGCAGAACTTCACGCTTACCAATCCTACCATGAGCATTACGCCCAACCCGTTTAATGTAACAGTTAACCCCAATGAGCTGTACACCGAAAACATGTACATCCTCAATGAAGGAACCGGGCAGCTCGATTGGTCGGCAACCATTGCTTTCCCTCCGGGCGATAATGCTATGGGCGGTGGAATACAGCCCCCGCTTTTATCGCCGGGAACTGGCGGCGTTGAAACCACACGCGCCGGATTTGCCAACGATCCCGTTGATCCTAATAATTCGGACGCTGCCGGCGATATCCTCTCGAGTTTTGTCATTCCTAATCCTCCCATATCACTTGGATGGGGCCTCGGTGTTGAAGGAAATAATCTGTGGATGTCGAGTTACAATGACAAAAAACTGTACAAGTTCTCGCCCAGCGGTTCAATCATTACCTCCTTTGATTATTCGTCGTGGGCCGGCGCAAACTGGGTCGGCGACCTGGCTCCCGGTCCTGCCGGATATATCTATGCCGTCCGCGTAGGTACCGACAACGCTATCCATAAAATCAATACGGGTACCGGAGCCGATGAAGGAATGATTACCGGCGCATGGGCAACCACCAGCGCCCGCGGCGTTGCTTACGATGCCGTTCATAATGAACTTTGGGTAGGCGGCTGGAACCATAGCCAGATCTATCATGTAAGTGCAACCGGAGCTACTATCTCAACTATTTCATTCTCAGGAGTGGCGGGACTTGGCTGGCATAAAGCCGGCAATGGCGGAACCGGTTCACTCTGGGTGGTTACCAATGCTTCTCCCAGTGTGGTTTATGAACTCAATCCGGCTACAGGCGCTATCCTCAAATCATTTGTTGTACCCGGCGTGTCAGGTTACACGGGAGCAGGACTGGAGATAGATGCCCAGGGTAATGTTTGGCTCATCAACCAGACCAACCAGACTGTTTATAAGATTGATTCGGGGACTCCTATCGTAAGCTGGCTTACCCTCGAAGAGTATTCGGGAACGGTACCTCCGATGACCAACTATGCTTTGCCGGCCCATTTCAATGCTTTTGGTCTGCTTGCCGGTACGGTAAAAACGGCTACCATAACCTTTACTTCCTCACCGGATGTAGGTACCTGGAATATTCCCGTTACCATGACCGTTCAGGGCACTCCCCTGGAAACGCCGCAGAACCTTGCAGCTACCCTGGTTAACCAGCTTACCGGTGAAGTTTCACTCACCTGGGATGCTGTAGACCCAACCGGCTTGCTTTATTATGCGATTAACCGGGACGGCGTTCAGCTTACGACAACCAGTTACAACTATTATACGGATATGCTGCCAACTTACGGCACATACAGCTATACGGTTCAGGCTGTTTACAGCGCAGGGCTCGGAGTTCCTTCGAACCCGGCCGAAGTTGAATGGCCCAACCCGACCCTTACCCTGGATCCTGCTTCGCTTACAGCTACTGTTTGGACA
>Ga0209098_1002006_pt1 | contig 18434 bp, 17 predicted proteins | sample AD_JPNHW1_MetaG_FD_184429 | JGI IMG/M metagenome (GOLD analysis project Ga0209098, IMG submission 184429) | Active sludge microbial communities of municipal wastewater-treating anaerobic digesters from Japan - AD_JPNHW1_MetaG (SPAdes) (version 2) | ecosystem: Engineered > Bioreactor > Anaerobic... | reverse complement strand
ATACTGTGCTATCTCAACAACGGGCTTTTCATTTGCCCATTGATTGATGATTCGCTGGATATCCCGATTCGTTAATTTGCTCACATCGCTATTTACGCTTGTTGTCAAATGATTTCGGGATACTACACTCGTTAATTGACAATAAAAATTTGAAAAAGTATGCCGGTAATTTCAACGGGTTTTCGGAATTTTTAGAAAAATCCCAATCCTATATTCCTTACCGAAAACACTTCACGATGTATCTTTTTTATCGTTTTCTGAATAATGACGGTATAACGTCGTATATGGAATATCCAGAATTCGTGAAATTGCTGCAAGGGAAATGTTTTTTTCCCGCAATTCTGTGACGCGTTTCCAGGGAATAACCCGTTTTGGCCGGCCTAATGCTATTCCTTCTGCTTTTGCCCGGGCGATACCCAGTTTCGTACGCTCGATCAGGTTCTCCCTTTCCCGGTCAGCTACCCACGAAAAGATCGACAGCATAAGGTCCCGGAGTTTTTTATCGTCAATCCTGCTCCAGGACTCAGCAGGTGATAATGACCAGACCCTGACGCCGGAGATTTCAAGTGTCCGCACCATATTTAAAGTATCGAGAAATGAACGGCCCAGTCGTGAAATTTCAAAGACATATAGTGTGACAGGCTCACCGTTATGGTCTTTAATAAACTGCATCATGCGGGCAAACCCTTCGCGACCCTCCATTGATGAGATTCCTGATATATGATCCACAAAGATGGATTCCCGTTGCAGTCCCTCATCAAGAAGAATCTTGATTTGGTTCTCCGCGTTCTGATCTTCCCGGGAAACCCGAACATAACCAATTTTTATCATAAGTCTTGCCTTTTAGTAAAATAATGACTCCAAATATGGATAAGCATTTTGGTATTTTTTATCGTTCGATTTTGGTAATGAATTTTGAGGGTTTTTGTTAAAAACAGGGTTTTTTCACATTCAACAGTGGATTATACTATTACACGTGAGATCTGCCACGCAAAGCACGATATGAAGGTTTTACGACGGAGGCGTAAAATCGAGGAGTTTTTTACGGAAAAATTTTGATGGTATAATCATTCTAAAAATAAAAAGTATTGAGAAATTACAAATTATGTGAGTTTCTTTCTATACTCCATTTTTTACGTCTGGCTTGAGCCGGATTTATGCTCACCACAATTTTTTAAAATACACAGCCGCTTGCATTATGTAAGTTATTCAGGCATTTCGGCTTATTACGATAAATGCCGTTGCCAACATCCTGGTAATGAATTTGAATCGTTCAATAACCAACATGACACTATGCTTTCATTTCACAATTATTTCGATTGAGTCCACTTTTTTTATACGCTATGAACAATGTCTGGTCTTTTTTGTATGTATCAACGGAAAACTGCAATATTGTTGTTTTTTTGGAGGATTGCTAATATTCCCCGTTTTCAAGGCACCGTTTCGACTGACAAGGGGTCAGGATTTGCAGGGTTATTCGCTATCCTCCCAGGTTTTTTTAATTAAAAAGGGAATAAATGCGTTTTGAATGTGAAAACCTCATTTTACCAACCATATTCGATCCTTAAAAATACATTTTTTACAAAATCTAAAATTTCAAATCTTATCAATTTGGGCATTTTTTTTGGAAATAAAAAAAGTTTGTAGAATATGTATTCTGCGCAAACCTTTATTTATTGAAGATAAAAAAGAATAGTCCATGGAAAGCGGGTATTTTTCGGACTGGCTTAAAAGCTACCGGAATTACCTGCGGATGCGGAATTATTCCAAACGAACGCTCGACAGTTACGAACAGGTCATCAAACATTTTGGTTATTATGTCTGGCTCCGCCGGCATACAGAAATAACAAAACTGGTCTTTTTCTGGAAAGATTTTGAAAATGCCCGGCTTGATACGAGCGTTGATGTCCAACCCTCGATTATTACTGATTTTCTCTCTTTTGTTTCGACAATGCGGACATACAAGCCCAAGACATTTCACCGGATAATTTCAACACTTAGCTCTTTTTACCGATTTCTTACCCTGCAGGGTGCAGTTGTGACGAATCCATTAAGTGGAATTGAGCGCCCACGAATTAAGCAGCAGGACATAAAATATCTCAAACACAACCAGGTTGTTCGCCTGATTGATTCAATTGAGGATCCACGGGACCGGTTAATTGTAAAGATAATCTACTCAACAGGAGTCCGCGTATCTGAACTTTGCGAGATGAATATTGAAGATATTGATTTTGAGGAACACACCCTACGGATACGCGGGAAAGGCGACAAGATACGGACCGTGTTCATTGACGCTGAAACACTTTCTGAAATAAAGGCGTTTATCGGGAATACAATTGCAGGTCCCCTCTTTATTGGCCAGCAGGGCAAGCATATTTCTCCGAGGGCAATCCAGCATATTTTCAAAAATTATGCCCCTCCGGGTATCACGCCGCATAAGATTCGTCATAGTTATGCGAGTGAATTGTACAGGAGGTCCAAGAACCTCCGCGTCGTGCAGGAAAATCTTGGTCATACCTCGATAAAGACAACTGAAATTTACCTGCATACTGATATTGACGAACGCCGTCACGTATACCAGCGATATTTCCCGCTCTCAAACGACAGCGATAATTCATAAATCAACGGGTTTCAACCGGGCTTATCATTTTCCTGTTACTGAAATATTTCCAATTTGGCCCTTATCTGGGATAAGATTCTGTATTTCCAAGGGCCTGGAATCTGGGACCGGTTAATTCATTATATGAGTATCCCGTTGTTTGCTCACCCTGTTTCGTACCTGTTGTGTCTTTTCCTTTTTTTTTTAAGTTTATTGCCTAAAATCCTAATCTCTGCGTAATGTGGTCCATTTGGTAAAATCTGCGTAAATCCAGAATGTTTTTCGTTGAGCCCTTATTTTGTTTTTGCAATTATAAACCATATGATGCTATATGTTATTGTGGTCATTTTTTCAGTTTTTCGTTTTTAAAAATGCATGAACCTGACGGTTTACCCTTATATCGGGACGCACAAAACCGGGTTAAACGAAACTCACGTCTACGTAATCTCTTACGATAAATTTTAGAAAACAAGATTTGTTCGGTGGCAGCGCTCTTAATAGATAAATCCGGAATTTCCAGAATTTTCTAAAAATTATCTGGAGTTCCGGATAATCCTGATAACGTTGTTACATTCTGGTATTATAGACCTAATCATTCCACATCGTTTCCAAAAAATTCCGGAATATGTATCTGAAAATTACCTGTCGAATACTAAGGTAATTCCCATAAATTTCTACTCAGGATGTTCCAGTTCCAAAATTGTATGCCGGAAGGAATCTAAAATTATGAAATGATTTGTGATGCAATGGGCTTGAAAATAAGGTTGTCCTGTCATTTCCCAGTAGATGATCCGGAATTTCCAAAATTTTCCCGGTTCCGCATCTGAAAACATTTGAGATTGGATTATCCCGTAATCTCCAAAATTTTCGGAATTTTCCAAAATCAAGGATATTCTGAAAAAATCCGGAAATTTCAGGATCCCCCTCAGAAATTCCGGTATCAATTGTATCCAGCAAATCCAAAAATTTCCCGGAACCTACCTCTGGAAAAATTCGAGGTTGGATTGTCCCGTAAGATCTAAAATTTCCAAAATTTTCCAAAGTTGACGATATTCCGAAAAAATCCGAAAATTTTAGCATCACTGTTAGGTATTCGATATCAATTGTATCCAGATAATTCCAAAATTTCCCGGAATCTACTTCTGGAAAAATTCGAGGTTGGATTGTCCCGTAAGATCCGAAATTTCCAAAATTTTCCAAAGTTGAAGAGATTCTGAAAAAATCCGGAAATTTTAGGATCTCTCGTAGGGGTTCTGTTATCAATTGTATCCTGACAATTCCAAAATTTCCCGGAACTGGTATCTGAAAATATTTGAGGTTGGATTATCCTGTAATCTCCGAAATTTTCGGATTTTCCAAAGTTGAAGAAATTCCAAAAAAATCCGAATATTTCAGGATCTTCAGATATCCAAAAAAATTTCCAAAATATCCGGTCCTGTAAAAATACAGATCTGGACCTTTACAATCTCCTGGATTTTTTCGAAATGTGGTTCCTGATTATTCCGGCAGGTTCGCAGGTTTATGGAGATTCCCCAATTGAAATCTCTAAAATAAAAATTTCCGATTTTCCCCTTTTGACCTAAGAGAACACATCAACAAAAACGAATACGGATTAATCTCTCACAAATTTCATCGAATAAGTCCGTCTTCCGACAGTATTCTCTCCTGTCAGTATACACCCGGCACGCCGGGCAAGCCGGATAAGAAAACCCTTGACCGGAACGTCTCCGGAAAAGACAAACGATCCCGTGTCCCCGTCAATTTTTACAGTTGTTCCTGATTCATCGTGTTCGGTCGTGAGGTTAATCTTTGTCGCACCTGTGCCCACAAGGTCCTCAAGGAGATATATCACAAGGTCCGGGAAAATATCCCGGTCGACAAGGACCGGCTGTGGAGCCGGGTCAAATGCAAGGGACAGGTCAATATCCGCAAGGAGTGGCTGCGAACCGATGCGGGAAACAAGCATACGGGTAAAGGCCGTCTCATCGTCCACCGCCGACAAAACATCCTCATCGGAACAGCGTGAACGTGACAGATCCTGTACAAGAGTCGAAAGAATATTGCTGACATCGCATTCGCACCGGTTATCCGGGGGGCAAAAGCCCCGGAGCGATGTTGTGTACTCTGAGAGCAGGTGCCCGGCCCGTGACACAAGTGTCGGGTCGATAATCCGGGCAAGATCGTTTTTTGCAAACGACCGTTCGAGTTTTCCCATCACCTGCCCTGCTTTCAGCGCAAGGTAGACCGGGACCTTGTCCGATGAATGATGATCTTCAGAAAATATCCGGAACGCGTCCAGCAGTTCATCGATGACTTCGGCTTTTAAAAGACCGGACATCTCATCTGCAACACCGGACTCTCCCAGTTCGTCCATCATGTAGGATACGTACCCGAGCCGGCCGGAAATAATCGTAAACAACTCGTTGACCTGCTCCATGCAGTCATCGCCCAGTGCTGCAATCTCTGCTGCCCGTGCCGAATTAAACTCCGCAATATTTTCCAGTTTGCCGGCTTCTTTTTCGAGAACTTCGAACGTCCGGACTGCATCAGGAGCCGCAATAAGCCTCCCGTGGCCCGGGCAGATCCAGTCAAAATCTCCCGAACCTGTGAGATGCCGGATCCCTGCAAGCGAATGAATGAGCGCTTTCTGGTCCCACCCGATCAGGCCTGCAATACCGGGATTTGCGGCAAACAGGACGTCTCCGATAAACAGCAGCCTGCCCACCCGGAGCGTGATGCTGTCCGGGCTGTGGCCGGGAGTATGGTAAACGGTAATAAGCGGGTCGCCGCCAAACGCAAGTTCCTCGTAAAAAAGGCCGATGCCGGCTTCCGGCGGGTGCCGGGTGATGGTAATCGCGGCTCCGTTTTCTTCACGGTACAGAACCGTAGAACTCCTGGATGCAGGATTTTGTACGGGGAGGAGCCGTAACCCGATATACATGGGGCTGACCGTGAAACCCAGCACATCTGCCTGCGTCAGGAACTTATCCCCGCGTTCCAGCGCATTGGCTCCCGCTTCCTGCACGGCAATAACCGCGTCCTTAAAATACGCAGTTGCCGGATGGTGCTGGAGCGAAAGAAAATGATCGGTATGCGCATGCGTAAGGAAGATCACGACAGGACGTTTGTGGACATTGCGGAGTCTCTGGATCTCGGCGATCAGCTGGACTGCCTGTTCAGGAAGGCCACCGGGATCGATCAGGCAGATTATTTCCGGTGATTCAATAATATACGAATTTGACGAGATTGTATCGATCTTGCGGATGAGCGGGTAAATATTTGCACGCGGTGCCCCGGGCACCGGTTGCCATGCCAGCGGGACAAGCGGAGTGTTACTGCATTCCGGCACGTGCTTCAGCCTCAGATGCGTAGATTGAAAAAAGCGAAGTGAACCCGGCGAGTTTTAAGACTTTATGTACCTCGGGAGTCAGGTTGCAGAGCCCGAAACGGTCACCATCGTTGCGCAGTTTTTTTGCCGTTGCAAGAAGCACCCGCATGCCGCCGCTTGAAATGTAGCTTGTTTTGGCAAAGTTTAAGAGAATTTTCCGGTCCCCTCCGTCGATCCGGCTGTTTATTGCATGTTCAAGGTCGCTGGCGGTTATCGTGTCAAGGCGACCTTCCAGTGCCAGCGTAGTAATACCTTCCTGTGTTGTACTCGTTATCTCCAAGATTATCCCCCGGTTCTTTTTTTGCGGCGGTAATTCAGTAATACCATGGATATTTTCAAATGATAATCTTTCTTAAAGAAAATTTTCGGCGGTGCTGACCTTTAAGTGTTTTTGTGTGCAACAGCTACATACAGAAATTTTATGGCATCGACTCTGCTTTCGACTATCCTTGTCCTTCTCCAGCTGATGTGTGTCATCGTCGTTGCTGCATACCTGCTGACACGGAGCCGGTTTTTCCTGAGTGTCCTTGACGGTCACCCCGCGATAAAAATCCAGGCGTTTTTAATCGTATTCTTCGGTGCGTTGTCCATCTATGGCACGATGGGCGGGGTCGAGATCATGGGTGCGGTCATCAACGTGCGTGACCTTGGTCCGATGGTCGGAGGACTTGTTGGCGGCCCGGTTGTCGGTCTTGGCGCCGGCCTTATCGGTGCGGCATACCGGGCAAGTATCGGGGGATTCTCGGTCGTGCCCTGCGTCACCGCAACGCTCCTTGCAGGACTGTTCGGCGGCATTATCTGGTACCTGAACAAACGCCGGTTTGTACCCATTCATATCGCCGTCATCTTTGCAGCACTCATGGAAAGCCTGCACATGCTGCTGACGCTTGCCCTTGCCAAACCATTTTCCGCAGCATTGACGCTTGTCCAGACAATCTGGATCCCGATGATCCTCGCAAATGCCATCGGCGTGCTCATCTTTGCATTCATCATAAAGAATCTCGAAAATGAGCGGAAGATGGCAGCCGAACGGGATACCCTTGTCCGGGAGATGGCGCGGAAGAATACCGAGTTGTCCATCGCAGCAGAAATCCAGCAGAGTTTCCTGCCGGCAACCATCCCGCAGGTTGAAGGTTTTGATGTCGCGGGAAAAAGCGTGATGGCAAAAGAGGTCGGCGGTGACTTTTTCGATGTGATCCCGTTTGAAGTCGTGTCCCTCGACAATAACCGGATGGGGATCCTTATTGCTGATGTCTCCGGGAAGGGGATCCCGGCCGCGCTCTTTATGGCATTGTCCCGGATTATTGTGCGGGTCAATGCGACATGGCACCGGGACGATCCGGCGCTTGCCATCCATGACGCAAACAACCTGATCGCGGCGGATGCAACGGCAGGGATGTTTGTTACGCTCTTCTACGGTGTCCTTGACCATAAGAGCAATTCAATTACCTTTGTCAATGCCGGCCATAATCCGCCAGTCCTGTACCATGCCGCCAACCGGACAATCTCCGAACTCGATGCAACAGGAATGGCGCTTGGGGCAGTGAAGGATGCACCCTACCAGTCAAAAGTCTGCCCGCTCAAAACCGGCGATGTGCTGGTCCTTTATACTGACGGAATTACTGAGGGGCAGAATGAAAAGGGCGAGATGTTTGGCGAGATCCGGTTGCAGGAAAGTATCCGGGCAGCAGTTGATCTTCCCGCAAAAGAGATCCTTTCCCGCATCCTTGACGATCTGAACAAGTTCTGCGGCAGCGCTCCGCAGTATGATGACATCACCCTGATGGTGATACGGGTAACGTAAGGGGCAATGATGAATCATCTGGATATTGTGATACCGGCCCATCCTGATGAGACTGCCAGGGTCACGGAGGATATTGCAGATATTCTCCGGGCGCAGGAGTTTTCAGAGGAAGCGGTGCTTGACGTCCAGCTGGCAGTCGAGGAAGTGATCGTCAATATCATTAAGCACGGGTACCGGGGGAAAGAGGGTTCGATTGGCGTCTGCTGCAAGGCGTCGCCAGAAAAAGCGACGATAGTAATTTCGGATTCCGCGCCGGCGTTCAACCCGCTCTCTCTCCCGGAACCGGATGTAACCCTCGGAATAGAGGAACGGGGTATTGGGGGACTGGGGATCTTTTTAGTCAGGCGGGTAATGGATATCGTGACCTACCAGCATAAGAATCACAAAAATATCCTGACTCTTGTGAAGGTGAAGAGGGAGTAGATTTTCTCCTCAATAATCCCCAATTGATCGTCAAACCTGTTTTAACCGGGCCAATTCGTCGATCACTTTTCCGACAACGGTCTCAAAACCGCCTTCTGAACAATCAACTGTAATATCGGCATACTTCTCGTAAAGCGGGACCCGCAGGTTATACATATCATGAAGGCTCTGGCCAAAAAAAAGCACAATCCCCCTCGTCGTGATATTGTTGAGCCGTTTTTCCATCTCTTCAAAAGGGATTTTCAGGTAAATGACAATACCGTCAGATTTCAGGTGATCCATTGCATTCCCGCTGAAAACGACACTCCCCCCGGTTGCGATAACAGTATTTTTCCGGTGGATGGCGAGGATCGCTTCTTCCTCGATTTTTAAAAATGCATTCGGGCCGTCTTTATCGATAATATTCTGGAGAAGCCTGCCGGTATTTTCCTGTATTGCGATATCGGTATCAAAAAATTTCATACCCAGCGTTTTTGCAAGGATCACACCAATGGTACTCTTGCCTGCGCCGGGCATGCCGACAAGAACGAGGTTTTTCATAACGCTATTGTCCTCCGGAACCATTTCCTGATTACCCTGTTTTCATTTACAACCTATCAAAGGCTCCGGTGGCGACAACGTTGCCGGTCATTTTGGCCGGAAATCAGGCCTGTAACAAATTTTCTTCAAGTAAAAAACACAAGAGTATTTTGAATCAGAGATGCAAAATAAAAATTCCGGATAGATACGTTCCTCCTGATTATGAGAGTTCGAATGATGTGGGGACCGTGGCGGTCTGTATCCCGGTGCATGAAATGACTCACTACCTGATAGATATCCGCCTGATGGGTCCGGTAAGACAACAGATCGATACGTTAAGCAGACAACTTGAGGAAAAATTCCGTCTCAAAAACAAACTGGTGGTCCCGCATATCTCCCTTGCGGGGCCTTTTTCGACTGAAAACGAACAAAAACTCATATCGGATTTTACCGGCATCTGCACAGGCCAAATGGAAATCCCAAAATATGCAGTCGGTAATTACGGATTTTTCAACGATACACGCGTTGTTTTTGTCACGATTATACCGGATGAATCTTTACGGCAGTTCCGGTACCGGTTGTCCCGGACGATCTCCCCGTATTGTTCGTTACGGAAATACGATCTCGATTCTGCCGACGATTTCCAGTTCCACGCGACGCTTGCGATGAAACTTGACTGGCTCACATTCCAGAGAATCCGGTGGTATTTCAGGAACCAGGAGCCGGTAATCTACCGGCACCACCCGATCAGGGCGACGCTTCTTAAGAATTCCCAAATCCTGTGCGAATATGATTTCAGCCAGAACCGGATGCTTTCCCGTTCTCAGGCCCGGAGCCGGGCAACGATGAAACGGGATTTTGACCGTCTTAAAGTGTGGGATGACGAGAGCCGCGAATCTGACTAATCGTGCTGTGCAATTTTTTGTGACCGTGGATCAGCGACGGAATTTTTTCTAGTATTACCGATCTCTTTTCCCGGGATTCTTTACTCTTGCCGGGGAGATAAAAATCCGGGATGAATTCTGGCCACCCCTCGCAAAGCCCCCTATTGGCATTTTCCTGGACCCAAGGTTCTCCAGCACATTTTTAAAAATCCTGTTGCAGGAACGTTGCTATTAGCGGTCTCACTTCTCTCTCGTAAAAAATAACCCTGAACTCTTCATAAGTGCCGGTTTTTGCCATTATAGTGCCTCATGCCATCAAAAACAGGGTAATCGGAGCTTAATTCAGGCCCGGAATACTTCAGGTCATCATGAGTACTGTAATACAATTCGTGGCCGGTGGAAGATATAAAAAACCCTCCGACGTAAATCCTTCCTGATACATCCCGGAGCCCCATAGTCGCGTTCTTTCATTATCCTGTCCTTTCATCCCGTAGAGGAAACGATCGGCCACGTAATTCGTGCCAATTCGATATTTTATTCTCCGACGTGAAAAGTACCCCGGAATCTCCATTTCCTGTTGGTTTTTTGTGAATTCCTGTTGTCGGGCCGGAAAAACCGGGTAACCGGAGCCCGATACGGGCCCGGAATAGCCGGTGAAAGAGGATAGTACCATCCAGTGTATCAAATCCGGCAGAAAGTCCCGCCAACTATTATATTATTAAAATAATAATTTATCCTTCGGTGACAGGTAATGGCAGATGGATTACTTCAGGTTAAAGGGACAATTGACCTTGCCCAGTTCTGGCCGAATGGTACCTCCGATGCAGACACAACAAAAATTCTGGTGACTGTCGGTTCGGATGATTTTTTATTCCGACCGTCCCCGGAAGAGGAGTTCCGGGTGACACATGTCTTTGACGATGCAACCGTTGTTGGAAAGGTCCGGCGTCCGGCTATCGATAAAAACGGGAAGATAACTATCCGGCTCCAGGGCATCGATGCCACGGAGCTGCATTACCGGCCCGTTGCTGCAAAAAAGTTCAAAAAACCGCTGACCGATGAACAGCAAAAGCAACACGATCTTTTTCTTGAATGGAATCTTGATTTTCGCCAGTATTTTGCGGAAACTGCTACGGTTGCTTTGTATAATCAGCTCACATGTACAGGGCAGGATTCTGTTGAATGCCGGGTAGTAAGTGCTGTTGATGAACCCGGAGAGGTTTTCGATGTATATGGCCGGATGGTTGGTGATATTCTTGTTGATATCGGGGGCAGTGAAGTCAATATCAACCAGTGGCTCGTAGAGTCCGGCTACGCACTCCCGGCATTTTATAATTGTATGAGTAACGCTGAGATCGATGCGCTGATGGAATGTGCCCGGACTGCGCAGAGCGATCAAAACGGGCTCTGGGACAATTTCTATACGCCCGCCATAATTCCGTTTGACTGGAACATGGTCTGTAGAAAAAAGGGATCTACATTCGATCCTGACTGGGACAAAGGCAGTGCGATTTTGCCAAAGCTGTTCCGGCGCCAGGCTGCCTATGAAGTGAACAAACGGGCAGGGATGGTTGCCGGGACATTTAAAAAATACCTGAAGTCAGCAAAAGACGGGCTGTATGAGACCGGGGATTTTCTTGCGAATGGGGAAAATGCAACGGTTCTCTCTCTTGACGGCCAGATATCCAAAAATGCTGTCAGGATGACACCGGAACAGATGGTATTTAAAGAAAATACAAACGTGTCCCTGAAAAAACCACAGAATGCTCCTGTTGTGTGGTGGACGGAATAACGGGGTGTTGCCCGGTATTTGTCAAAAAGGTATATCCCCTGAGCGTATTTCTGCTTTGCATACCAGAGGGAAATTCATTTAGAAATTCTTTTACCGTATCATTTTTACATTATCATTTGAATAATAGCGTCAGCCACGAACAGGACTTTTATAAAAATGATCTCTTCCCCGGATAACCCGATACATGAAATAATTCCGCCAAAAAATACCGAGCATCCCGATGATCTGACCGAAGATCCCAGCCAGATCCTTCTTGAAACAAGCCCGGATAAAAAGAGTTTTGCGTTCAGGTATTTCCTTGCGTTCACGCCCTGTATCCTTGTTCTTGTCTCGATAATCGCACGCGACATCACGGCACTAATTATCCGGACTTTTTTTTCGGCAGTTGATTCAACGGTGAGTTCGTTTACCACCCCGGCTTCCGTGAGCACGCTGGCACAACAGTCATACTATGACATGTTCCCGGGTTCAATGAGTACTTTTACTTCTGCCTTCCCGGATGTGACAACTATTACCATTTTTATGATCGCACCGGTTGGGATTTTCATAATAATTGCTGCAATCGGCTGGTCATTGAGAATTACGGAAGTCTGGACTGGCACCATACTGAGCCTGGGTCTGAGCAGTATTGTCGGCCTTTTGTTTGTGGTTGGATCGAGTGGAAATGTACAGACCAACCTTTTACTGTATCTTGAATGGATAGCATTTCTTGTCCAGCCGTTTGGTATACTTGCAACGGTTGTTGTCCTTATTTGGCTTGTAAAATTCCGGCAGTCCATCCGGTATATCCTCACAAATGCCGGGATCCGGATCCAGGGCGGTGTTGTTAAAAAACAGGAACACCTGATCCCGGGCACTCAGGTTGGCCGGATCGTGCTCGAACAAAACTTTTTGGGGCGGCTTTATAATTTTGGAACGGTCATCCCTGTTACGCTCACGCGATGGGGTGCCGAAACCTCCATTCGGGGAATTGGTGCAACAGGGCAGCAGGGAAATTTGGGCGGCGGGATTTTATTTGCAAAAGGCCGGGAAGAAGCGTCACGCACGCCGCTGGACTGTCTCTATGGGATACCTGACCCAAAACATGCACAAAAAATTCTTGCCCGGTTAAGTTTTCAAAAGGATTCATGCGAAGCTGAACAGGTTTCCCTTTTAAAAAAGATCTGCGATACCAAAACGCGAGACTGTTGCGAACACGACGCGAGGGAGTCACAGCAGTCACCCGGTTTCCCGACAGGACAATCCTATCGGAAAGAAAATTTTGCGACACACGTTGAAAGAATAACTGACGAGTCGCCAGCTGCCGATGATACCAAGACCGCAATAGTCTATACCGATACTATCGAGCCCCAAAAACCGGCAGTCAATCCCAACGATCCTGCTATACGGGAGGTGCCCCCTGTCGGCAAAAAGGCTTCCCGTCTTTTTCAGGAAGCAACTCTCCTGCATGAATCAGTACCTGATCAGATCAAAAAACTGGCGGAATTGCGCGATGCGGGAATTATTACCGAGGATGAATTCCAGTCCAAAAAAACAGAACTGCTGGCGAGGATGTGATCTTTTAATCCTGTAAACGGCAAAAATGCACAAAATTTTGGCAGACTATCAATGCTTTTTTGAGATCAAAGAGTGATATAATTGGGACATGTCCACCAGTACAGACAAAGTCTGATGTGTGGTCTGGTCATCGAGAACCCCCGTAGTGTAGCGGTCAATCATGCAGGACTTTGGATCCGGCGACACCAGTTCGAATCTGGTCGGGGGTATTCCTGAATTTAATTTCAGATGGATTATCTGGTTCTTTTAGGTTTATCTTATCAGAAATTTCTCTAATAGACATTTCAAGCGCACAGACGCGAGATTCGATGTTCTTTGTAGCATTTGGTTGTATAACTCTTGATGAAAGAGTTGCATTATCACTCATCATAAGCAGAAATGCGCGCTTACCTTCGTGCTCTGTTTCATAGATTGTAACCGTCTGACCTATCACATTGCCACAATCTTGAGGTAACCGAATGAATGGATATGTAATATTGGGTTTCGGCCTCATCTTACTTACTTTAGACTTTCCGATTAGTTGCAACAAGATCACCCTATATGGTATAAATATTGTATAACTCTGTTTTATAACCTTGTGATTGGTGTTTACACGAATCCCAATTCGGAATCCTGAATAACGATCCTCACTCATCATTTTGAATCAGTGTGATAAAGTGAGTGCACAACGGGACAATATACGCTATTCTGACATTGCAGAACGAAATATCTTCGATACTCGTTTCACGGGCTGTGGTAAAACTTCATCAGCACTCGAATATATCGGAGATGTTGTGAAAGAAAATAGACCTGTTATCGTCCTGATGCAATCATACGACAGATTGGAGAATAATTATCTTCAACAATTAATTGATGCAAGTGTTCAAACATTCGTTTTCAAAGGTAAGACTCAAAAGGGGATATGTAAAAATTGGAAAACATATAAAAAACTCTGGAATGAGAAAAAGACTCCAAAGAATGAATGCGAAAATTGTCCCGAAGTCAAAAAGTGTGAGTATCAAAAAAGGTTGAATCAAATAACAGATTTCTCCAAGTCTAAAAAGGGGTTTTGTGTTCTTACCACAGAGAAGAACTTCACTAAAATATATTCTGTAATTCAAGATCAAAATCCTGTAATAATAATTGATGATATCTCACTATCTTCAGTGATAATGCCTGAAAGTGAGATTACTTCTTTTGATTTGGACTCTCTTGTTAACCATTTGTCAAAACAAGGTATACGAGCACAGAATCTTCACGAATTGGCTCTGATGTTAAAAGACTATAAAAAAGAGAATGAAATTGATATTTTTAATTTCATTCTCTTAAATGATAGTCAATTACTACGAGAACTACAACAATTCTTGACTGACAACACAGGACATTCAGATCTACCTAGTCACAAAGGTCTCACATTTCTATATCATTTAATTCTTGCAGTAAAATCTAAAGCGAAACTACATTTCTATTCCGATTATAACAAACTCAAAATCGTTTCTGACGAATCATTAAAATTTAAATCTATCCGGGTGTGTTATCTCAACGCAACACCAAGCATCAAGGATAAGTATTGCATCAGGCAATTAGGGGATTTTAAACTTCTCAAAAGAAAGGTTGTGGAGTCAAAAAGGTATATTGTTTTTCAGATAACAGACAGTGCGACAACAAAGCAAGCAATATTAGAATCTAATAGAATGCGACGTGATGTTCAGGAAATAGCAAATGTAATCAAACCAGTATTAGGTGCAACTGGACAAAAACTCCTCATATTCGGACATGATGATGTTCTCAAAGAATGGGGAAAACAAAATGTGTTCTCTGGATTAGAGACAAAATCTGAAATCTATTTTGGATCAAACACTCGTGGCTCAAATGATTACAAAGATTATCCAATTTCATTAATCCTTGGTACTCCGTATTATCCTCCTGAATACTTCCTACATCCTGCTTTTGAGGAATTCTGGAGACCACACGAGGAGATAGAGAAAGAGAGAGAAAAGAATCCTCGTGGATATCTCTCGTACGTTCCTCGCGACATATCGGATCAAGAAGCACGAATTAATCTCATACAGATGATTGGCAGAAATCTCCGTGATAGTCCAAATAATCCAAATTCTGTTAAAGAGGTTATTGTATTCACAAGTGTGGACATCGCAAAAGAATGTAAAGAACAAAATGGAGGTCGTGTTGATAAGGTAAATATTCGATCCGAAATACCCATTATTCAAGGAAAAAAGAAAGGAAAGACTCCGTTTTTCGATATCTACAAGAAAGTTAGTCAAAAGGCTCTAAAGTCACGGATAATGAAATTTATTGAAAAACACATTGACAATATGCTGCAACAGAATCCTGATGAGCCTATATCTTTAGAGGTAATTTCACAGGAAATACAAGAGAGAGTCAGTATTTATAGTAAGGAAGGAATAAAATCATTAATTGAGAAAATATATATTATTAAATCAAAACAAATAAAAAGTAGAGGAAAAATGGTAAATACTGCATTTATAATAAAAAAGAAAACCATATAACTGTTTTCAGTCACGTACGCCGTACAAATCGAATTTTCTCCATTTTTCTCTATAATACTATATAATAGTTTGTCGATTTTTTTTATATTTTACGTCGAAAACTTACTGAAAACAACATTGTTACAAAACCTGTGTTTTATTTTTTTTATTTTTCAATTAATAAAGTGGCAAAAAATTAAACACACATTAGGGTATATTCTCCCCAAGCGATGTCTTTTGGGTCACAATTCCCATTTTCAAATGATTTATACGTATTTAAAAAAAATTATTTTCCTCCATACTGCTATGTTACAATTTTACGTCGAAAATTTGTTCAACTGTCATACATCTTCGCCAATTTGAGCAATACGTATTAAATAAGAGGAAGTTTTCATATGTGGTAAAAACAATAAAAATTTTTCAAAATACTTCTTCTAATTTGCTTTGCAATATTTTACCATCCCACAGTTCAACATCATTTGCTTCTGCTAATTCTATTGCAGACTTTGTGAATGTGGTTGTTGCGATCACAAGAGCTTTATCACCTTTGTAATATTTTTTTGCTGCAACGATTTCTTGTATGGCTTTATTACCCACAGGTTGATTAGAATAACACTTTGCTTGAATTACTATGACTTCTTGATCATTTGAGATTACAAGATCGGCACCCTGATCGCCAGTTTTTTTGGTTAATATTACATCATATTTACAAGTTTCAAATAACCGTTCTAATAATTGTTCAAATTCAAAACCACTCAGATTATCTATCGAAATAACATTCGATGATTCTTGAGAAACGTTTACAAATGTATTCGATTCAGAAAATAGTTCCTTTTCAAATTGTTTTATCTCAAGAGATTCAACAGTATTGTGTATAATTTTTTGACAATGTTTTTGAATTTCTTCTGTACTTACTATATATCCGTATTTTTTTAGTATTCTTGATAAACTTAATAGGGCCGCAGTACATCCTTCATCGTCTCCTATATTTTCTTCAGATATGTCTTTATTTATATAAATTGACAATATTTCTGCGAGTACTATCTCAATGGGTATTGATGCATCTGTTGGGATTTTTGAAATGTATGGTGAAATCTCTATTTTAACCCTTTCAATAATTTCATCATGAAGGGCGTTTATTAGGATAAAAAAAAGGGATGATCTCTCACACTGAATGCCTTTATTGCTAAGTAATTTTTGAAATTTTGAGATATCCTCCAAAAATAAAATAAATTTTTTTAGATCGTCAAGTTCAAGGTTAATTTCACGAATTTTTTCGATATCTCTTAAATTTCTTTTTAATTCTATACCTTTTTGATACATATCTCTATGGTTTTCAATAATATCATCAAAGTCAAAATCTTTATCCATCGCATCAAGAATATCTGGATTAGTTACTCTAAACAATTGATATTTTTCTTTAATTGCCTTTATTTTCCAATATTGTTTTAAATAGGGTTCGATCCTTTCATATTCAATTATTTCTAAATAATTATTAATTTCATTAGTAGGATTGGTAATCTTTGTTATCAGAGGACTACCACATTTAGTGCAAAATTGCGATTGTTCATCAATTACGGGTGAATTACAATTGGGGCATATTTTAACCATTTCAATCTGTTGTTAAAATAATCCAATCTCCTTAATAAAAACAACGATTTTATTCTACCTATATATGACGGACACTAACCGTTATAAAATTTTTATACACCCATTTTTTTGTTATGGTGCAATGTTAATGCGACGTTAAAACATGCATTTTCAGATGTGAAATATTTGTCAAATTTCGTGTGAGGATGACTGCGAGATAAATAAAGTGGTTATTCTCTCTTTTGGTGCTCTTGAATTTTATCTAATTTTTTGAGTATAGTCTCATATTTTTCATTCAATTTTTCGTTATTATATCGATTTTTTGCATCAGAAATAATTTCTTTGATTATGGTAAGAATTAATATAGATAACGTGAGGTAAAATCCTGTCATTGGCGCTGCTTCACTTTTGATTAGATCCCAAAATTTTTCTTCGCCAGGAGACAATTTTCCAGAAGCAAGAAGAGTAAAAGAGTTGAAATTCAAATTGTTAAAATCGACAAATGATTTTACACAAAATATCAGTAGAACTCCTAATATAATCAAAAAAATCTTATCTGATCCAGAAGTCTTGTAAACGGTTGTTTTTGAATATACCGATGTCACCCTAATCTTTAAATCAATAAACCATTTTTTGAATCCAACACATTTGTCGATTTGGTATTTGAGTGCTATTACATACCAAAGTAATGTAAATTCAATACTGAAAAAAAGATTCCAATAAAAGGTAGGTGATGTTTTGTGAATTAAAGTCTCCAAACACAGGACTGAAAATAAGAAAAAAATTGCAATGTAGGTTAACGCCATATTGTCAGGATCAAAAATTATTTGATTGATAAATTTTTTAGTCATTGATTATTTTCCTTTTTGCAGATCTAATTCCTCATATAGATAAAAATGAGGGTTAATCTTCCAGCATGTCATCCCATTTTTTAACCATTCTTTTAATATCTTTAAGTTCTTCATTCCTCTCATCTTCCTTTTTAATTCTGTTGCCTAGATCTATGTAAAATAAGAATATAGAGAAAAAACCTGCTGCAACGCCTAACGATCCTATTCCGTTAGAAAACTTATCTGAATTGAATTCGCTAGCAGCCAGTAATAGAAATATGATCGTTAGAAATAACCAAATTACCCAAACCCGTATCCAAACCCAGTTAATTAAAGATTTTATGGATGTTTTTAAGTCTTGTAATGACTTCCCTTGCAAAGACAATCGATTAATCAAAATGCCGATAATAATAGCCGTTTCAAGGAATATGACACCGACTAAAAATCCAACCATACAAACTAATTCGATTTATCATACATAAAGACATGGAAAAAGAAATGAATACGCCACTTGTTAAAATGCGTTTGGCAGTTCCAATCATTGTAATTAGCATTGATTAGA
>Ga0209098_1002004_pt1 | contig 18442 bp, 15 predicted proteins | sample AD_JPNHW1_MetaG_FD_184429 | JGI IMG/M metagenome (GOLD analysis project Ga0209098, IMG submission 184429) | Active sludge microbial communities of municipal wastewater-treating anaerobic digesters from Japan - AD_JPNHW1_MetaG (SPAdes) (version 2) | ecosystem: Engineered > Bioreactor > Anaerobic... | reverse complement strand
ATACATCACTTTCCCCGGACATCATATTTTTAAAAAAGTTTATCATCTTATGAAAATTTCAAATATACTTATGGCAACAGTCATAATCGATATAGTGATACCTATTGTTTTTATTATGAATTTTTTGATGGCGTCTTCCGTTAAATTAGTGCGTTCCAACGCTTCAATTTTTTTTAAATGAGGACAAACATTGGCGTGATTGGCTTCATCAAACTCTAATCTTGTTGTTATCTGCTCTAATTTTGTTACACGACCATTTGTCTTTGTAGTCTGTACTTCTATAGCATCTAGCTTACTCTTGATCACCTCGAATTTTCCGTTGGTTTTCTCGGCTCCGGCTTCTAGAATCGTAAGTATCATTGATCTTAATTCATCTCTGTCTTCTCTTGTCATTTGTTCCATTAAATTTTTTTACTTATTATACTTTTTACGATACATCATTTCATCTTCGGAATATCCCTGGATATTCCTTAACCTGTTGTTATTTTTTAACACAATCGATGACAAGTAATTCGTTTTTTTGTCGGGTCTCATCCCGTCCTGATTCGTTTGAGATAAATAATCCGGAAATTTGTTTTGTCCATAACCACATACTAAATAATCTACCAACCTCTGTTTGTAGAACTCAGCTTTCTGATCCTGAATACTCTTCAGATATTTCATTGTGGCTACGTCAACTGAACTTGCTGATTCAGCATCACCATTCATAATACCCCTGTTAAGAGTTCTTGACCAAATGTTTGGAATCATTGTAGCATAACTTTTTTGTATTAAATATGGCGCAACATATTCATTAATTAATTCTTTTTCATCGGCATTTAAAGTATTACCTGTTGAAGTAATTTTAGAATATAGATTGTTAAGGAATTTTGTCCCCAATATAGGTTGAAGATGAATATCCTGAGTAACAGAAATTTCTGCACGAATTAAATCCATATCCACATTTTTGTTGACACTGGTAAAACTTTTAAGTTTTTGTTCGGTTATTAATAGTACGCTCATAATTATTCTACATTAGTTGCTGTTTTATTTTCAAGAGATAAAATAGTCAAAGGTTTAATTTCCATTCGAATTGGTTTTTGATATTTTAAACTCATCAATTTATTGAATGTTGGTAATAGTTGCTGAATATAAGGAATGATTACAGTGTTCCTGAAAAATTCAGAATGTTGAACAATTTCATCACTTCCTCCTAATTTTCCTGCTGTTGCGATACCAAATAATTCAGCACTGGATACTCTATGTGACGATAATATACTTCTTGTAATGTCTTCATAAAGTGTACTGTAATAGTTATCAGAAGCATTAGTGCCTATTTGTGTTATCTCCGGAGCCAACTCTTTTGATTCAGAAAAGTTAATTACAGGTTTACCCGCATTACTACTACCAGCATATTGATATTCCAAAGCCTCTGAAATTTCTTGTTTTTCGTCCTCAGAAGGTATACCATTGTTAAAATTAATAAATAAAGAAGGATTGAAACCATTACGAAGATTATTATTATGGAAAGACTTAATTTGAATATCAATGTTAATGGCATCCAATCCTCCACTATAATCAGGTATTGGATAATATGTGTTATTTGGACTATAATCAAAATGATATAATATTTGTGATGGTTCACTGGTTTTTTGATCAAAAACAGGATATTTTGTTGGTGGATATTTTCTTGTATTTGTCCAGTCCGGTGAATAAAAATATTCTGATACTTGATCATCTTCATTTAATTTACCTGAACGAATCCTACTGAAATCTAAATGATAAATTTCAGCAATTGATTCACCATCCCTTGACCATATTACATTCAATGCATATCCTCCAAAAAGAATATAATCAAGAGCAGCTTTTCTAAATACTTCTTCAACAGTTTCTTTACCATTTACAGTATTTACTATTGCTAATGGTTCTTGTAAACAAACTAATCCATCACCACAAGTTAATTCTCGTTTGGCGCTTATTACGGCCTTATGTATTGCAGAGTTATTATATTGATGAATCAAATATTGAGGGTACAAATTATCTTCGCCATAATTTACCCAAGGTGTTCGATTAAAACTTTCCTGCATTTGAGGAAGTTTTATTGTTGCTAATTGTACTTTAGCTAATTCATATTTCTTTTTTTCCATATTATTCTACGTATATATAATTTGAATTATTTTCATTATTACTGGTATATTGAACAAATGTTTCAGTTTGTTCTCCAACTATGACAATTCCTGTATAAACTAAATCAGTACCATTGGCATAAATTTCAAGACTATTCTCACCCTCATAGGTAAAATTGGCATCAAATACTAACTCACAATATCTGTCATTCTCACCATACTCGGCAGGATCAAGAACATCTATTGTATAAGTTTTAACATCCTGAGACATTATATGAGTAAATTTTAAAAGATATGTTGTAACAGTATCCCTCGTATTTTTATTTACATTTGAAGTTAGGGTTGTACTCCCCGTTTTTGTTAAATAAATCATTTGTTTATTACTTTATATCTATAAATATAAATTTCTATATTTATGATAAAACTTAATTATGAAAATAGGAAAATACTTTACATTGAAAGAATTAACCAAAACATCAATAGGATTATTAAATACTCCTGGTAAGTTTGAATTGGAAAATTTAAAATATCTTGTTGAAAATATATTAGATCCTCTCAGAGATATGATTAATGAACCTATAATCATTAATAGTGGTTATAGGTCACCAATGGTAAATAAATCTATTGGTGGTGTTCCATCGAGTCAACACGTAAAAGGTGAGGCGGCAGATATCGAATGCTCGGATAACGCTAAACTATTTAATCTAATTAAAAATAACTTTTTATTTGATCAGTTAATTTGGGAGAAGGGAGATAATAAACAACCATCTTGGGTTCACGTTAGTCTCAAAAAAACTGGTAACAGAAAAGAAATATTACATTTTAATGGTAAAAAATATATTAAAATTTTATAGATACAAAAAAAGGACTGAATAATTCCAGTCCTTTAATATATATTTAGAAATTTAATTAAGCAATTAAGCCATCAAATACATCTGCAAGTTTCCCAGAAATCAAATCTGCCATTTCAGGTTCTTGGCCAGTGAAGGTCAATTCAAAGCCGTTACGATCTGCAAGAGCAGTACCAGTATTAGCTGTACCTGATAATGTCATTCCATTTACTTTTCCAAGGAAATATTGAATTCCATTTCCGTCCTCAGCAATTATCTGAAGGAAATCATTTACAGCAAGTAAAAGGATTTGATTTCTTTTATCTGCTGCCATTTTGTAAAGAACAATGTTAAGTACTTGTTCAAAGTACAATGTACCATTTTCATAGCTCTTTGTGATTGTTTGGGCCAAAGAGTTCACTCCTCTTTTTAATTCAAATTCGTAAAGTGTAGTTCCAGTACTTGAAGAAGTCATCCCGGTAATTTGATCCTTAGAATCATAAGTGAAACCTGTAATTTCACCTCCACCAACAATAAAAACTTTTTTGATACCTCCAACTGATGTTCCACAAGAATCGTTTTGAACGCCTGATGTTATATAACAAGACATATTATTATTTTATTTATTTATAAGTTTATAATATTGGAGTGAGATTTAACTCCCACTCCGTTATTGTTTAAGATTACGCAATACCGTTAGTTACCCAATATACAATGTCAGAGAAGTAAACCAATGCAACACCATAGTTATAGTCTGCACGGATACGAAGTTCATTGTTATCTTTCGAATACCAAACATTCATTGTTTCAGTATCACTCATCAAGTCGAAACCAACTACGATGAAGTTTGCTGGACCAACAACTACCATACCCGAACCAGCTAAACCGATTGTAGGAACAACTTTGATGTTGGTGTTAGGATGAACAGCTTCCATTTGGTTATGGATATTAGCTCCACCGATATAATTAGCGAAGAAGTTAGCTTTAGTCAAAGCCTGAACATACAAACGGAAGTTTGCATAAGACATCCAAACGACAAGGTCTTCACGAGAAGCAGCATCATCACCCAATTCAGCAATTAATTTATCAACTTCAGTGATAGGATTACCAGCTGAACCATAAGCAGCAGTTGAACTAAAAGTAGTTCCCGATGCACTATATGCGTGAGAGGTGAAAAGAGTTTTCAAACCATCGAAACAGTCACCACCAACTTTAGTAGCTTGCCATAATTTTTGTTCAACTCTTTGTTGAATTTGTTTAGATTTCAAATCAGCAATCTGATTGATGAAAGGAACAGTTTCTTCCGGTTGACCAGAAGTTAACAACATTGACTGATAGGTGTCATAAAGGTCTTTAGGACATAACGATTCCTGAAGAGATTCCGGACATACAGTCAAAGGAATTTGAGTGAAAGTAGTTGTGCCAGTTGCTGACCATCCACATCCACCAGCTTGGAAGATAGGATCAGAATCAAGGATGTTAACAGCCTGTGTTCCTTTGATACCTACTTTTACATTGGCATATTTAGGTGTAACTCCGCCTACAAGAGACTTAGCAATAAGTTCACCACCAACTTCATCTGTGAATCCAGTTATTGCAGATACGTCATAGCTGAATTCTTGTTTGTTTAAAATTTTCATTTTCTTAATTTTTATTTATTTTATTTTTTATTTCTTAATCGAAGAATTTTTTCAACTTTGGATTCTTCAACTATGTTTTCTACTTTCCCATCAGGTATTTTAACTCCAGCGGGTTCTTTTTTAAACTGAGTAAATTCATTTTTTACTTCAGATAATTCTTGTTCTGTAGCAGACATTTTTTCATTCATAGTGCTCATTTTTTCAGTAACACTTTCAATGAATTTCTTTAACATCTCAAAAATTTCATCCATTTCACCACCAACTGATGGTTCAACTTCTGGTTCCATTTCAGGTTCTACTTCAGGTTCTCCGATAGATTCTATTTTTCCGTTGGCTACCATAAATTTAGTGCCATCTTCCAATTCATATTCTCCATCAGGTGCAGGAATTTCACCTTCTTCAGTTACAACCATTACATCATTACCAACAGCAATGTCTCCATTAACTTTCAACATTGTTCCATCGGATGTTTTTACATCTGTAAACTCAACATTTACAATTGTTTCAACTTCTTCAGTAATTTCTTCTTTTTCATTTAAAAATCCATATGTCACCATAAGATCTTTAATTTTGTTAATTAAATTTTTATTTTCCATAATTTTTTTTTTATGTTTCTATTTATATATATTAAATTTTGATATTATTATCATTTTTCAATAAATTAGCCAGTTCAATTAAGAATTGGTGTTCTTTTTCCATTTGTGCTAATTCTTCACTAAACCATCCGGATACACTAAAACCATTCAATTCGTGAGATTTTATTTTATTCCATATAGTGTCATTATTTACTTTCATTGAAACAAACCAAGTTCCAACTGGCAATGATTTATATTGTTCAAAATTTATTGATTTATCATTTTCAGATTCCTTGATCCAACTTTCGATAACATATACATCATTTGTTCTTTCTCCATTATGATCAATATCATTGGCAACATTGAATCCATTTTTCATATATTTCTCAGCAATCTGTTTAATAGTTTCTGAACTGAAAAATACATCATATTCATTACCATTTTTATCTTTACGGAGAATCTTCATATCAGGCACCATTGAAGGCCCAATTACAATATGTTTTTCTTCATCGATTGCAAACTTTGACAATCCCAAATTTTTCACTGTTTGAGATGAAGGATTATTTAATGTTGGACCAGTCGTAGTTGATGGTTGATGCCAATTTGGTTTTGTTTCAACTTCTCTTCCTGCTTGATCAGTTTCTTTGTTAATATTAACTGATGCCTTATTAACAATTTTACCTTCTTTTTTATATTTAATCTTCATCCAAACGTGCCTGCAATTATACCCGCCGCGCCAGATCATTGGATCACCACCAAATCCTCCATCTTCAGTATCGGAGTTTGGATTTAATGACATTAATTCTTCACGAGTCCAAACAAAGTTTTTATTCATCAATGTCCTGCAATATTCTCTGGTTGTAGGAATAATAGGATTTTGATGAATATTTTGATTTAAAGTATATTTGTATCTTACTTTATAAAAATCTTCATCATCAATACTCTTAACATTTGGATCGGTTGGTGCAAGACCAAACTCTTCGTAGTTTATTGGTTGTATTGAATCTATTACCCAACCATCATCAAACAATTCCTGTTCAGATTGGCCACCTTTGAATAACATATCAAGATATTCATTATCTTTACCATCCGGAACGTTACAATCGTGTTCCTTTTTGAAAGCAAGGAAATTAATTTCAATCGCTGGTTCATCCACCAATGATATGCTATCGATTCCTGAAAGTTCATCTTCCAGATCTATTTTTAATTCATAAATTTTTCTTTTCATATTATATAGTTGATAAGTTTTTCAAACGTGCCTGTTTATTTTGTTGTGATGTTAATTCGGATTCTACCACAAAAGTTTTTATTATCAAAGGTTCTTTATTTGGTTGTTTTGTTATAGGATTATCATTTTGAATAACTCTTGCGTCAAACGCTTTTCCTCCACCCATTTGATTCATTAATGATAACATAGGTTTAAACATTGCAACAGAACCACGATTCATTATTGCTTCACCATCTTCAGCTTCAATTATAGTTCCACCTTGTGCGTGTCTTTTACCTTTAATTTCACCACCTGATTCATAATTCTTACCATAATTAGGTGTTGATGTTGCTCCTGTGCTGGTTGATGTTGATTTCCCTTCGGCATTTATTTGAGCAATACTATTGGCCGAAGATGCTATCAATCCTGCAATACTTAATCCTGCGGCTACGGTATTAATTGTAACCCAAGGTTGACCTGCAGTAATAGGAAATGCCGCAACAGATTTAGCATTGGCTATGGCTGTATTGGCTACAATTTGAGCAATAGCAGCAAGTTTTTCAACAATTATAGCTGTAATTGCTATTGACTTATACTCTTTACCAAGTGATTTAAGGAAGTTTGATGTTTCGGATAATGATTGACCAAGCAATGTTCCTAAATTAGCAAGGGCATTAACCATATTCATCTTAGCCTCTATAATTTGAGCTTGTGTATCTAATTCATTTCTGATTAAAGCTAAGTTATATTCCTTATTTAATTCATTACTTCTTTCAAGGAATTGAATCTGAGTAATTTCTTTATTTGATAAGGATGTTTTTAAATCTTCAATCTCATTATCATATCTGGATTTTGCTTGTTCATCAAGAACACCTTGTATTGCAATAATTTTTTCTTCATAACTTTTACCAAAAATTTCAATCATATTTAATTGATTTTGGTATCCTAATTCAACTGTTTGTCTTTCAAAATCAGTTTGGTTTTTAACTAATTGAATATGTTTATTAAAATTATCTGTTCCCAATTTATCAAACTCGGCCCAGTATTTGTCCCATATAGCCAATCTTAATTGTGCCAATAATTCATCACTGGCAACAATACCTTCAAGAGCCATTAAGGCATCCTGTCTTCTTGCAATTGCTTCTTGACGAGCTCTTTCTTGTTCATCTTCAATTAAACTATTTCTGATATCCCTCAATTGTTTTTTAAGATCAGATTCTATTTTTTTCAAATCTTCAGCTAAATTTTCAGCCAATTCTTTTTTACGAAGAGCATAAACTTCGTCTAATTTCAATAATAGGATATTACTATTTTTCAATCCTGAAAGTTGTCTTTTTTCAGATTCATATTGTTGTTTTAAAAGTTCTTCCTGTTTTTCTTTATCTGTTTTGAGTGATAAAAGTTTTTGTTCATTTTCTAATTTCAAATATGAATCATAAAACTCTTTTTGTCGTTGTAACGCATCGTTATTTCCATTATTTTGAGTTTCAGTTCTATTAGCATCAACTTCTGAGTTTAATTTTTGTAACTCAACTTTATACTCATTAATTATTACTTTTTCATCTTCAGTTAATTGTTGATGTCTTTCATATCTTGAAACTAGATAATCATTTTCTTCATTATTAAATTTTTTTTCTAATTCAATAATTTTATTATTATGTTCTTTTATTTCATCTATTTCTTTTTTTCTAGCCTCTGACGCATTTAAATATTCTCTATTTAAATCATCATTCATCTTTTTTATACGACTAACAAATATTTCGGATGAACCACTATTAGCTAATTCTTCATTATATTCTTTAAGATTTCCGGTAACCCAAGCAACTGCCTTAGCAAAACCTTCAACGGCAATAGTTAATCCTTTACCAATTATATCTATTACAGGTTGGATAGCTTTTAATACTAAACCAAAAGACATTTTTAAATTATCTACTGCTTTTTGAAGTGGTTTAAATGTTTGGAATGCTTTCATTACTGCAGCAGCCAATAAACCAAAGATAATAACAAGAGCACCAATACCTGTTGATACAATTGCGGATTTTAATATTGGAAATTGTGCGGTTAATCCTTTAAGAGCAGATTTAGAATTTTTAAGACCATCGTCAAACATTTTGAATTTTGAAGCAATGTTACCAATTGTACCAGGTATTGCACTTAAAGCATCATCCAATTTTCTTGTACCAAACTGTAAGTCTTCTTGTTTATCACGAAGGTTTTTTATTTTTTGTTGTAACGCATCATATTGAGCACCATTAGCTTGAGTTCTATCACCTAATTGAGCTAATTGAATACTTAAACTACGAATTTCTGCCGCATAACTTTTGGTTACTTTTTCATTTTGAACAACCTGGGTTTCATTTTTATCAAGATTATCAGTTGTGGTTTTTACCTCTGTTGAAGTATCATTAAATGTAGAATTAAGAGCATCCAAATCCCCTTTCAATTTATCGAATTGTTCCCCGTTTTCTTCAGTTCGAGCACCCAGTTCTGTCAATTGTTTTTTAAGATTTTCAATGGTTTTCTTAAAAGCATCCAATTGTTTTCCAGCCATCGTTACCTCTTCGCCTTCAACCCTAACTTTAATTGCTATTTCTTTATTCATTATTTGATTTTTTATTTAATTTTATAAATTACCATCAACTGAGAATGTAGTATGAGAAGGATCTATCATAACACTTTTAGTACCTGAAATTTTGGTTATATTAGTTATTATTAATTTACATTCTCCTGAACTTGTACCGCAATATACGGTATCATTACCTATTGCAACTGTTATGTTTTGTTCTACTGCGGATGTTATTCCTGTATAAGTTATTGTTCCTGTTTCAGTTGTTGTTGGATTAGGATTAACTGATGTTGCCGATGTTTCATATGCGTTCAGAATCAGATGTTCACTACCCATATAAAAATCCATTTCTGCGTATGCATCAGGTGGATAATTACAATTAATCCAGTGTTGTGTTGCTGCTGAACTACCACTTATTGTGATATCAATCATACAATCTTCCAAATCATTTAAATTCAAAAGTCCTGCATTATCTATTCCAATATATATTGGAGGAGTGCTAGGAGTAACAGTTGGAGTAGGAGTAGGTGTTGGAGTTAATCCTGAAGTAGGATTTGGTGTAGGAGTAACTGGTGCCACTGTTGTATCAAAAATACTACATACAGGTTCAATTGAACGCTTACCAATAAATCTTGTCTCAAGATAATACTCACCTGAAGTAAATCCTGTTACACCAAAATCAGTTGTTATTATACTAAATGATGTTGTTTGTGTATTTCCTGTTATAGATGAATCGGATGTTTTTATACTTCCAATATATTTCCAGGGTTTAAAATAAATCTGGTCTGGTGCAAGTAAATGGAATGATACTATTGTATAACTTCCATCAATATTTTGAAATAATTCTGAATTATTCCTTACATAACTCCAATTTACATCAAACGATAATGAAGCTGGTGTAATAACAATATTATCAATAGAGTTAATTATACCAGTTGGATTATTATCATTAACTTCGTGAATAATTTCATTATCATAATTTGAAACTGAATTATTTGGATAAACAAAATTTTCTCTGTCTATTTGTTTTATATATCTTTTCATATTTATAAATATAATTTTTTTTATCACCAATTATCTCTTATTTCAAATGAAATAGTTGAACCATCTGGCACATAAACTCCTGTTTTAGTCCAAGTTCTTGTAACTTTATTTGGTATTGTTCCTACTCCACCACCAGCTCCCCAAGATGTTGTATAAATTTTTGTATTATTTAGCCATAAATTTAAATAACCTGAAGTGATTGAATCACTTGATGATGACCTAGATAATGTAATAGATGCTGATATTGTTTTATTTTGTCCAATCATATTATTTGATAAAGGAAATGATGCTGTTCTACTTCCATAAGTTGTAAATGTCCATTCTCCAATACAATGTTGCAAACCATTATCTTCAATAAAACAAGTATTAACTACATATTTTGTATTAGTACTTAAACCGTTAGCGCCAGTATATGTGATAACACCAGTAGCTCCACTAACAACAATTGGTATACTAGTAGGTGTAGGTGTAGGTGTACTTGTCATAGTAGGTGTAATTGTCATAGTAGGTGTAGGACTAGGTGGCCCAGGTAATGCAGTAATAATCATATCATCTTTATACATTCCATAAACCTCATAACTATTAGTTTTAGCGTGTATATATTCTGTTGTATCTTTTTTAACTTGAATAAATTGTTGGACATTATTTTCATCATAATATGATACATCTATAGACATATTAGAATTTGTATTTTGAAGAGAATAATATGTTAAAACAGGTGTAATTACAAATCTATCAGTTAAATTTATAGATAATGTTGAACCAGTTGGAACAGTTACAGTTCCAAACGAAAATATTGATCTATATACGACATTTGTTGGACAAATTGTAATATCAAATTCTTGTGAATCTGTTGAATCCCCAAGTAATGTTCCATTTAAATACATATAATTATGTGCAATATATCTATTTACAATATAATCAGTTTCATTTGTACAATATTCGCCATAAATACTTATTATAACTGGTTGATCAGGACATTCTGGAACATTTATTTCAAAATATTGTGAACCACTAACATCTGATGTTGTTAATGTTCCAATATATGTTGTAACATCATATGACGTTACGTTACTTGCTATTTGTACATAAAAATCAATATTTTTAGTGGCGGTACTACCTGATATAGTCATCCAATTATAAGTTAATCCAAGTGTCGTATAACCAATAATTATAGGCATAGATGATGGTGTTATTGTAGGCGTTGGTGTTGGCGTTACACTAGTTGGTGTTATTGTAGGCGTTGGTGTTGGCGTTACACTAGTTGGTGATGGAGTAGGAGTTGGTATGAGACCAATTGTAAAATCTTCATAATTACTACAAAATCCAACTGATTGAACTCTTATAATGGTTGTATTATCATCAACTACCATTTGATAATTGTTAGTCAATTGAGCATAAGTTAATCCTGTCGCTATAGGAGTAACATAATTATCAATATCAGAGTACAAATCATATGTACTTGATGTATTATTTAATGTCAAATTTATATTAATGATCATATTATTTTATTTTATTATATACAATTATTTATAGAACCATTAGAATTTATTCTTACAATATTATATGATGAATATCCTTGATATGTTGTAAATGAGCCTCCACATAATATTTTACTATCTGATTGTATTATTATTATAGATACTGAACCATTAAATCCTGTTCCAGTATTGAGACTTGTATCTAAAGAACCATTAGAATTTAATCTTATAATTCTATTTGCCGATGTTTCATTATAAGATGTAAAACTACCTCCAACTAAAATCTTTCCATCTGATAGTTGAAGAATAACATTAGGATAATAATTAAATCCTGTTCCAGTATTAAGACTTGTGTCTAAAGACCCATTAGAATTTAATCTTATAATTCTATTTGCCGATGTTCCATTATAAGATGTAAAATCACCTCCAACTAAAATTTTACTATCTGATTGTTGAGTAATCTGTATAATTGAGCTATTAAATCCAGTTCCATAAACAAATCCAGTATCAATTGAACCGTCAGAATTTAATCTTATAATTCTATTTGCCGATGTTCCATTATAAGATGTAAAACTACCTCCACATAATATTTTTCCATCTGATTGTTGAGTAATACTATTAACTCTTCCACTAAATCCAGTTCCAGTATTAAGACTTGTATCTAAATACCCATCAGAATTTAATCTTATAATTCTATTTGCCGATGTTTCATTATAAGATGTAAAATTACCTCCAACTAAAATCTTTCCATCTGATTGCATTGTTATTATAGATACTGTATTATTAAATCCGGTACCAGTATTAAGACTTGTATCTAAATACCCATCAGAATTTAATCTAATAATATAATTTGCTCCTGTTCCATTGTAAGACGTGAAAGCACCTCCACATAATATTTTACCATCTGATTGTTGAGTAATATTAGTAACAGATCCATTAAATCCAGTTCCTATATTAAAGCAAGGAGGAGGAGTACTAGAAGGCGTTGGAGTTATTGTTGGCGTTATTGTTGGTGTTACACTACTAGAAGGCGTTATTGTTGGTGTTACACTACTAGAAGGCGTTATTGTTGGTGTTACACTACTAGAAGGTGTTACTGTGGGCGTACTTGTTTTTGTCGGTGCTGGTGTACGTGAAGGGGCAACTGTTCTAGTTGGCGTCGGTGTATTAGTACTTGTTACTGTTGGAGTATTAGTACTTGTAGGTGTTACACTACTTGTTACTGTTGGAGTATTAGTACTTGTAGGTGTACTTGTATTAGTAGGAGTAATTGTTGGTGTTGCACTATTTGTTGGTGTTGGAGTAGGTGGTATATATTCACTAATTAATCCAAATATTGAACAATATCCAGGTGTTACCGTTGGCGTCATAGTAGGAGTTGGAGTTGGTGTAGGTGTTGGTCTTGGGCCAATAGATCTAACATTTAACATATATTCAAAATTATATACATTATCCGGTTGTTCAACAACAAATGTTACTGATGCAGGATTTGAAGACCCTGTATATGATGTTATCAAAGTTTCTTTGATACCGTAATCTTCATTTTCATTATCACTTGTATAATCTCTTCGAAATACTGATAATGACACTTCTTCTCCAAATGTATAATAATCAATACGATATTCATCACCATCAATAATTTGTTCATTGATGTATCTCATATCTGAATCCTTTAATACGATTCCAAAATCTTTGTATTCAGGGTATAATTTTGTTATTGTTAAATAAGGTGTTGTTGCCATATTACATATCTATATTAATTAATAATGATCCACTTATCGGTTTTATTGTTGGTGTAGGTACAGGTGTTGTCGTTGGCACAGGTGTCGGAGTTGGAAGTGGTGTCGGAGCACTTGCAACAGGAATTCCATATGTTGATGCCTTGGTTGAAAAATCATCACAGGACGTAAATAGATTAACACCAGTCATCGATGTCCCCTTCCAATATACTGGAGATGTCAAATAAAAGAAAGTGTCTGTAAATCCACTTAAACCCTTCAAATAACTATCATAAACAAATGGTATTCCAGATGCGTTATATTCATCCTCTGTTACTTCATAAATATAATAAGGAAGATATGTGTTTCCCGTTGTTAAGAATGATGATGTATATCCTGTTGCTCCTGTTAACATCCCCATATTATAATCATATTGTAATGAGAAATAATAATTGGTTGACATCATATCAGGATTGGTAAAATCTGTTTTAATATTATATGTAACACCAGTATTACCACAATAATAATATTTGAAATATCTAACAGGATATTCTTTATGTGAATTGTTAAATTGAATAAGTTCAACTTTTGTTAATTCATTATCCATATAGTTAAAATCAGTTATTTTATTCCAGGTAAAATATTTTTCACCTATTTTAATAATATCTTCAGGTTTTAAATTTGAAATATCAGATAATTTAAGATTAAAATATCCTGATAAGAATCTGGTATCTTTATTATATAAATTATCTATCCTGTTTTTATAATAAAGGTTATAACAATCATTTGGTGTATAGGTATTAAATGTTTCAACATCTATATACGTTGGTATTTCTGATTTAAATAATATTGAACAAGTATCTGTGCTATATCTGTTTCCCAAGCTCATTGAATGAGATATTACAGGTATGGTATCTGAATGTTGTTCCAATCCATTCTCAGAATTTCTGATATGTATTTGATATGATTTAATTGGTTTGGTATGATCATAAATTTCATTCATATTATTAATAAATGGATTAAATGAACCTAACCAATAGAATAATTTTAATTTTGTTTTAACACCAGAGTAATAATTGAAGATTGTTTTATTATCACCATCATCTATTTCTTTTGAATTTGAAGAATAAGATATCCCAAGAGGAAGATCAACATTATTTTGACCATCGGCATCCCATTTACGCATAACCATTGGAGAGAATATTGTTTCAATCTTTTTCTCATCACTTTTAAAATCAGTTGGACTGTTAACAATTTTCTGTCCATAGATTCTATTATTTCTATTTTTAAATTCTATATTCCCCGCATCACCATCTTCTGAATCTGATAAATTAAGAATGGATTCAATATAGTTTATTGCTGGTTCAATGGTAAATCCTTTATCATAACTTAACTTATCTGTCCAGTCATAAACATTACCAGTACCAATGAAATAAGAGTAAGGTTCAATAATAATATTATTTGGAACTTCAGGATCTTGAATAAACACCAAATCAAATTTCTTTGCAATACTTGATAACAAATCTATTTGTTTATATTGTTCATCCACAACATTTCTGAAATCAATAAACATATTATCAATTACCATTATATTTCCATCATCAGCTACTGATATAGGTTGTAAGGTCTTTTTTGATTCATTTATAGGAGATGTAGAATTAACACCAACATAATCGAAATAATCTGCTCTACTTAAAGGACAACCAGTACAATTCTTAAAATTGTTTGATACAAATGTTAATGTTCCGGATGTTGATCCTGCAGGAATAACAATTGTCTTAATGGTTGAATACGGAGACTCAGAAGGACAAGGTATATATGTAAAATCCAAAGGAATTGAAATATCTTCAGTTAAAAATGTTGGTACTCCTGTTCCTTTTTTAACCAAATGTGCAGTCATTGTTGTTTCCAGATATAGATAATACTCATTACATTCAGGATAAGTATACCACATATAATTATATGTTAAAATAAATTCAGCATCATTTGATAATGTTACCTCAGTTGGTTGTAGTTTATATGTGAATTTTGATGTATCTGTATTATAAAATCCATATGTATATAATGTTTTGAACCAAGGTGTGTTAAAGAAATCACTTTGGATTGTATAACCATAAGTTTTAAATATCAATTGTACAAGATGCCACAAACTCAATGCAGGTTTTAATTGATTATTAACCAATCCACTTTGCTGACTGTTAATCCTGTATTTCAATCCTCCTGCAGTATAAAATGCATTCAAATCATCATAACTTCCAATTGGTGATGTTGATGTATAAAATCTACTTTGACTGTTTGATGTTCCACCAGTAAAATTAATCGTGTCACCACTATATTCATAACCATTATGTATAATTGGATAAATATATTCCAGAGGAGTAAAATATGATGTAAAATTGGATCTATTCCAACTTGCCATCACATTTGTTGTATCAAATGTATGATTGAATCTGTGATATGGATCACCAAAATCTAAATCCTTTAATAAATTATTACCAATTAAACCAAATATGTTACCTATCGTTGAATATAATGTAACATCATACTCTTTTAAAGAATCCTTAACATTTATTTTATTTAATTTAAGATAACCTGAAAAGAATTTGGCATCATCAATAATAACGCTGCAAGGTACTCTTTTAGTTGGATCAAAATTTAATAATCCAACATTAACATCAAAGAAGTTCTCGAAGAATGAGTTGTTTGTTTTTGTTCCTGGTAGTAATAATCCAATTGATAAGTCAGAATTCTTTTTTGATATATCCTGCATCTCTGAAAATGATTTGGTAATCTTTATAGGTATGTCAGAATATAAATCTAAATTCAAATATTTGTAACTTGTAATTGGAGTATTATCATAATACATCGTGGCAACGGAATTAAGACCGTGTAATACCAAATAGATGTAATCCCCCGAATTAACGTTAATAGTTCCTGAGAACTCACCATACTCTTCTTTAATGACGTGATATACCGGATCATTATTATATCCGATTGCTATAGCTGATAATGTATCAGAATGACCACTTATGGAGTAATTAACAAATCCCTGACCACCACTTATTGGAAAATATCCAGTAGCATAATCAGTTAAACTATCAATAACACCCAATTGATATGGATTAGTTGTCGTACCTGAACCAGATACTGTCATATCATAATTAAAACCAACATCAAATGTACCTGATGTTTGAATAGTTTTATCTATTTTAGTTGTTTCAACCCTCAATATTGCTTGTTGCTTACTCATAATTAAAATCCTGGATTTGTAAAGAACGTACTACCATATTTGAATGTAATACGATATTTGTTAAGTTTCTTATGTTTCTTTGTTACTTTTGTTACTTCAGTACTTACTATTTGTACTGGCCTTAAATCTTTATATACTTTGTCCTGTTGATCAAGAGGCGATATAAAATTATTCTTTATTTCATATACCTGACTTGAATAAAATAATTGTTGTAACCAATTACCCTCTTCTTCAGTTAGATAATCTGTATCCAAAATTACTTCTTGTTGAACATTAACATCAAACTGTTTAACTGTTCGAGCAATATCCCTGTCAGGAGATTGAATATTTGTTGAATAGTATCTATTATCAAATGTTTGTCTATCTATTTTTTTGGTATCTTCCCTATAACTTGTGAAAGTAAAATAGTCATAACCACCTCTATCATTTAACCAAACTAATCTGGTATTTTCAGGTTGACAATTTTCTTTGATATAGAAATAAAATACTTCAGATACAGGATATAATGGTTCAATCGTTCCACCACAAACCTGAACAGTATAATAAGCAATATTTGTAAAATCTATTGTTTCATATAGAGAGGCAATGTCCGCTGGACCAATAGGTATTGTTGTTATTGTCAGACTTGGAGTATATCCTGTTGGTTGTTGGAATGATGTTCTATTGAATGTATAATCAATACGATTACCGTTGATATCATAAAATTCTATGAATACCAATTCACCTTCAATATATTGTCTATCGCCAGTTAATCCATTAATGAAATACAGAGAGTGATTTTCATTTGTTTGAACATATTGTATTCTTGGAGCATCAGTTAGGAATCTACTGGTTTCACTTTCTTGTGGAGCAACTGGATAATCCATCAAATATTGAGACATTGGACTTAATCTACGATTGATATCTAATGTATAAAAGGTTGTACCTGATATAACACTACCAACTTCCTGATCATAGTTTCTATGAATATATTTTTCATCCAATTGAAAAGTACCTCCAACTAAATGGAAATATCTACCAGTATTTGTATAATTACTTGCGTTAAAATCGAGTGCCAATGCACAGGTTGGAACGGATGTATAATGATTGTAATCGTGTTCAGGAGCAACAGTATATTCTTTGATAGTTATACCATTACTTAGATAACGATACCCATAACGCATCCTCCATTCAATAATGTTATTATATAAATTATTTATGTTGATGTCTGTATTTGTCCTGTTCCAGTCATATAACCAAAGATGATTATGATGTTCTGTTTTTAGATAATTTGAAAGGAAATCATAAGGTCTAATATTGAATTTATAAGTAAAAACATTACTAGCTTCAATTGTAGAATAAGGAACAACCGATAATCTACCAACTTTTTCTTCTTCTACATATAAATCAACATCTAATTCTATAGTAGGAATATAAGTATCGCCTGTTAAAACAACTTCAAATGTTGCACCTCTCTGGTAACAAAAGTCTGTTGATCTTCTTATTTGTGAATTGGAATTTAATCCATTTGGGAATATTTGTTGATAACCTAATGCCATAATTTTGTTTTTTAAATATAAATTTTATTCAATGAATTATAAACCCTCAATTTTATTTATTAATTCATCTACTGTAATGTTTCCTAATACTTCTTCAAGTTCTCTCGATTCATACATCTTTGTTATTGCCACATCAAGAAAACCAGGACGCGATGGAATTCCAAATTTTTTAATATTTTGATTAATTGCAAACGCAAAAGAACGATTTGACATCCTTTTACCTTTTTTATCTTTTCCTGTTAATCCTCTTTCTTTAATCCATATTTCCAATGCTTCAATTGGTACTCCTTTTTTTCCTGGTTGTCTTCCTGATTGAACGAACTTCCAATATTCATTTATTTCAATGTCAATTTCATTTGTTTTAGGTATACCTTTGATAGAGTTTCTCAAACTTCCTGACGCAATTTTATTTGATATCCCTCTACGTCCGGCAAGACCAAAATGATAAATATTTTCTTCAAGTGATTTCTTGAATATATCTTCTAATA
>Ga0209098_1002002_pt1 | contig 18449 bp, 11 predicted proteins | sample AD_JPNHW1_MetaG_FD_184429 | JGI IMG/M metagenome (GOLD analysis project Ga0209098, IMG submission 184429) | Active sludge microbial communities of municipal wastewater-treating anaerobic digesters from Japan - AD_JPNHW1_MetaG (SPAdes) (version 2) | ecosystem: Engineered > Bioreactor > Anaerobic... | reverse complement strand
TCTGGTTGTTGATCCAGCTGAATTTGTAACCGTTTCCGGCAACGTCATGCGCAATGGCACGCCGTTTACTGGTAATGGTCGACTGGTTATGAATCCGGTTGTTCCGGGTACTGCCGGTCTCAGCTGGGCTGCTTTTGGTTTTGATTCAGTAACCAAAGAATTTCTTACTGACCCTGGCTTTGCTTTTAAGGCAGTAAAAGGCCAGAAGGTCGCTATCGATGTACTTGAATCTGAAAGGCCAACGGTCGGCGGTTTTCCGCTAAATGGTTTTGTGCCGTTCAAAATCGTTATGGCAATCGGCGACACCGACATTCTGAATCATGTGATAAACATTTCTGACGGCGGCAAATTTGCGGGCCGTCTGCTGAACAATGGCCAGCCGCTTCCTGCGGGGTCTAAAGTGGGAATCAGTGTAGTTAACACTCAGAATTCTTCTATTGTCAGAACAGGCGTGTTCACTGCCGAGGCCACTACCCCGACCGGCCCAACTGGCCCGACTGTTCCGCCAAGCCCAACCAGTCCTGGCATGCCCGGCACTTTCATGGTTTCTGGTCTTGAAACCGGAAAATATGAAATTACCTTTGACATTGGCGGCATTACCGCTATGGATGAGCAAGATCGCTATGCTTCACAGACTATGCCGTTGATCAAAAGAACCGTTTTTGTTGATTCATCAGCACCTCTGACCGCTCCGGTTGAATTCAACCTTGACCCGCAACAGATTGGCTTTTTGCAGGCCAAAATCGTTGACGAAGCCGGTGTGGGTGTCGGCGGCCTGCTTGTCAAGATAGTTCCATTTATCGATACTGGTTACATGCCCGGGCACCCCGAACCGAAACAATACAATGGTAATTCAAGCGTGGCTTTTTACTGTCAAACGCTTGACGACGGTCGACTTGTAGCTGGTAATTCAGATGCGAATATTCCCCTTGAAGCCGGAAAATACAGTATTCTTGCAGCTTTTTCAGGCACTGCGACCAGCACCTGGAAAACAAGCACAAATAGAGAATACAAACTAGAACAAATTGACAATTTTGAACAAATTGGCGAAATTTCCATTCAGGGTGGGGTTCCAACTCCTTTTGAAAAATCGCTCGCCAGGCTCTATAAGGTGAATGGCTCTCTTAGTGATGGAACAAATCCTGTTCCTTTTACTTATGCCTATATGATGGGTCAGGGCGGGTATTATGATCTCTATACAAATGAAGAAGGTAAATTCGAAACCTGGGCGAAAGATGGCGATTACATTGCTTACCAACAAAAATACGATTACGAAGAAAGCAGTAATCGGGGAGTTCTTTATCTTTGCCCTGTCTCTACCGGCTCGACTGTCGGGTCTGTAAACGTTGTTTTCGACCCGGCGAAACAGAAGCTGCATCGTTTTGTCTTGCAGGGCAATGAAAGCGACAAGCCTAAGCTTGCGAATGTCGATTTCTCAGTAAGGTTTGAAGAGTCGGGCGACGCAAATTCAACTGCTTCTGACAACCGCATTGAAGTCAGTTGTAATGCTCAGAGTGATGAAAATGGCGTGGTTGAATTCAGTCTGACTGATCTGACATCGCTCCCAGTGGGCTTTCAATACGCCACTGATGCATGGAGCAGAGTATCGCGTAAAATTCCGGTTCTTGATGTAAATAACCTGCCGGTCTATGACAAAGCTGGTAACCAGCTTTCTGAAGCCAGGTTTTACACTGGCCCAGACAGCATAGTTCTTCCTGCTGTTCCGACAACAGAACCGACGGTTGTTACCTTCACTGCTCCTTCAACCGTTGTGGTGAATTTTGCCAATATTCCTGCCCGTGTGAACCCTGCGAATCTGATCGGGTTGCTGCGTGGCTCAAATTCCGGTGATGTAGTTTCCGGACCAGATTACAATCCTGACCATAATCAGCAGTATGGCAGGCTTTATGATGCTGTAGCACCTCTGGTTAATAACAAATTCACCTTTAACAATATTCAGAGCGGCGATAAATTCACACTAACTGTTTATGAAACCTTTAAGGGCTTTGATCAATCACAGTTCCGAGATTGGTTTTACAGTTACTATGAATACGGCAGTTCTATTTATCAATTACCTGCTGCCGGCCTATTCAGGCATCGTTCACAGCCTTTTGAGATAAATTCCTCTCTGGTAACGATCAATGAGGTTTTGAATCCTTTAGCTGAGCTGGTTATCAATACTTCGCCCGCAGGCCTTGTGCAGAGTCTTGCTAGCTCGAGCATTGAGTTCACTGATAACTCAGGTTCAACATCTGGCTTGCGCATTGAATTCACCGATAACTCAGCTTCAACATCTGGCTTGCCAGGTAGTTCTTTGATTTTTAATGGTCATTATTCAGATTATCTCGTGCCCGCCGATCTCCAGTTTCCGATTCTGGTGCCGGCAAGCTATGCTCTGCGCATAACCGTTAACCCGCCAGAGGGTTCAGGATATCTTAAACGAACGTTCGAGAATTATTTCCCGGTCACCGGCAAGTCTCTCGATGTGGTTCTTGCCGAAAATCCGAGAATCTATGGCTCGGCCCTCATTGGTGGTCAACCGTTGAACGGCAGCATTGTTCTCGCACCGAAGGGCGCCGACTTTGGCAGTGACATTCTGCAAAGAATTCAGGTCAGCGGTGGCCAGTATTCTGGCTTTCTGCAGCCAGGCTTCTATATTGGTTATGTTGTTCCTGCAGGTGGTTATGCTAAATACATCGAGGTCAACATGGGTGCTGCTTCGCAGAACCTTAATTTCGACCTTGCTGAAAATGGGCACCCGGTCACTGGTTATGTTGGCACCAAAGCAACCGACGGTTCCATCGTTCCGCTCCCTGGTTCGGCTATCCGAATCATGCGCAAGCAGACCGCTGTCAGCACCCTGACTGATGGTCAGCAGATGGTTCCGTATCCTGCTTTCATGGGCAACTTCGAAATCCCATGTGACCCGACTGGCAGATTCTTCTTCCCGGCAGAAATCGGGGTCGATTACTACATTCAGGCTATTGTTCCGATGGGTTTCAACCCAGGTGTTCCGGTTCGCGTTCCTGGCGCAGGCACTGCATCTAAGGTTGAACAGAAGGTTGATATTGTTGTCAGTGAAGGCAAAAAAATTGTTGGCCACCTGAATGTCATGGGTTTTGTTGAAGCCCGCCCGGTGGGAACAAATGCCGCTGGCGACTCATTCGGCCTGCCGACCATGTTCAGCGCCCAGGCAATGACTCCAGTGGTTGTTGGTGGTGTCACCCGCTATCAATTCGAGATTGTTGGTCTCGAAGAAGGCATGCTCTACGACCTGGTTATCTGGCCGTCAGAAGGCAACTACTCGTATACAACGGTTGTGAACGTTGCCGTTGGCGCTGATCCGCTGAAGATCGACCTTTCTGCAGGCAAAAAGATTGTCGGTCAGCTTGTCTATGCTGGTAGTAACCCGCTGAAAGCCGCGAATGTTCAGGTCAGCCTGGTCATGACCATGCCGGCTCAGACGATCTCTGCTTCTGTAAGTTTGCCTGGCAGCGTGGCCGCCTCAAATTATGCACTCAGACAGAGCGTAAGAGCCAGTGATTTGCCGGTTTCTCCTGTTGATTACAGCCTCGGCGACGCCATCATGACAAACATGTCGGCTCAGACCGATGCTTTTGGGCGTTTTACCTTCAATAATGTGCCCGACTTCCTCAGCGCCTTCATCAAAACCGAAAATGGTTTTGCTCTCGACGGCGTCAATTATGGTCGTGGAAAGGTTCCGACTTTTGTTCCGGCCTTTGTTGAAGAACAAATGTCTTTTAATGTCGACATTCCCGTTGGCGGCAAGATAGCCGGCAAGCTTCTCGACGATGCCGGAAAACCTGTTCCCTTTGCCTGGATTGATGCTTTTATGGGTCAGGACTGGGCAAACGCTCAGGTTGGCAGTGATGGTACATTCGTGATTGAAGGTCTGGCACCTGGCGCAAATTACAACATTCAGCTCATGGAAATGCCTGGTTATGTTAGGGTATTCCGCTCGGGCATCCTCGTAGAACCAGGTAAAGTGACTGATCTCGGCACAATACTCGTGGCCAAGGCTGTCTATGCGAATGGTCAAGCCTCAGGATCTGCCGCTATTATGAATCGCAGCTTCCAATTCGGTACCCGCGACAAAGAAGGCATCGATATTGTTGCGGTCGATGGTTCTCGTTCCGTTACTGACAACGAGTTGCTTTCTGGCAAATTCATGCAGGCTGTAACTGGCGAATCGAATGTTTATTTCGATACCGTATCAGAAAAAGTCGGTTTCAGCATGCAGGTTAAGCCCGGCAAAGCTCATGTCGGTGCGATTCTCTATCGTGAAAGTGATTATGGTTTTAACACCATCGTTTCATGGGGCTGGCTGACTGGTCTGTCTGTGCCGACCCAGGAACAGCTGGAATTTGGCGTGTTCGATATTTCTGCGGCCGGAACCAGAGAAGTCGAATTCCCGCAGGAATTCGGAAATATCGGTGGTTCGTTGAGCCACTCGGTTGACACAGCGTTTGTGTTCAATCCTGGCGATGCCGTAATTGCCCTTTACCCTGTAGTTGCAAGCGGCGCAACCTTTATTGTTGCTCCGACCCCGTTCCCGGCAGCCATGACCCGCCCCATCAATGGCAAGTGGTTTATTGGTGACGTGCCGAAAGGCAAATATCGTGTTAAGGTCATTACAGCGAAGTATGGCACCATCTTCCTCGAAAAGATAATCGATATTGCGGCAGATGCCAATGTTAACGAGCCGATCAGTATTGGTTCATCGGTCAGGAAGATATCTGGTCGTGTTCTGCTTGACGGAACTACAACGCCGATCAGTTCTGCGAAGGTTTCTCTTGTTCTTAAGAACCTGAGCACGTCTACCAATGGAACCGGTAATTTTGAATTCTTCCTGCCGGTCAATGAGTTGTTCATACCCCAGGTCGAAATCTCAAAACCTGGCATTAAAACTACCAGATTCATTGAAGTGACTGGTGTTGCGACCAGTGGTGTCGTTATCAGCAAAGACATTGCAATCGGAGACCTGAAAGTGTCTGGTTCAGTGGGTTCTGTAGAAGTTGATGTGAAGGGTAGCGATGGAAAGGCCTATATGGGTGCCGAAGTGGCGCTTGTATACCAGGAAGGTCTGGTTTGGACTGTCGGTGAAGTCCAGATTACTGACGAAAACGGCGCGGCCCGCTTCCTGTCTGTTCCGATAGGAAAAGAAGTCAAATTCCGCGCCCGCGCTCACTTCCATAAACCGACTCTGGGCACTCTTTCTGCCTCAAGTAACACTGGTCAGAGTAAGCTTCCGATTAGCATGGAAGCCCTGCCTCCGAGGGTTTTCTATTCTGGTCAGCTCAAGCCTGTGGCTGGTGGAAAGCTTTCTCTTGAAGCCAGTTTCGACTTCAACATGGTTGTCGATAAGGGCGACCTGAAGTTGTTCATTGATGCGGCCAATTCTGGTTCACTGGTTGATCGTCTCGGTGTGTGCAAGTTCCCTGATATCATCGGTACCCGCCTGACTACAATGAATTACTCAGGTGAAGTTCCGAATGTTAACAATCTCGTTGCATCAGTGACTCACAAGAGTGTTGAGGTTGGCTCGTTCAGTCTACAAACCGCTGCAGCGTTCCTCAAGGAATTTGATGTCGATCCGCTCTCTGCTGATGGCTTCACCGGCCGCCAGGTAGATGCCAGCGGCACTCTGCTGCCGACCGGTATCACTGTTCCCCCGGGTTATCTTGACCCGACGATCGACAGTTTCAAGCTTGAGGTGGCCACCCCGACTATCAGAGATACTGATGGCGTTTATGATTCGACTGGCAAAAAGGTCGGTATTCCTGAATTTGCTGGCCCAACCTTCAAATTCTCTTTCGGTGCCGGCGACAGTAACTTCGGTTCAGGCGATCACGGCGGTCTGTTCGAGATCACCATCGCCTACAACGAAGGTACCAAACTCGAACCCAGATGGTATAACCCCGCTACCGGCGGTTGGTCAAAAGTCGGTATCATCCAGGAATCCGTCAAGTATGATTACCCACAGAAGGGCTACGTAACCTTCAAGGTAGACCACCTCACCGAATTCGCCGTTCTGAAGAACGTTGCCGATTCTTCGGCTGGCAAACGTGGTGATCTGACTGGCGATGGCATCTGCAACATGTCGGATATCGCGGTGTACATGGCGTGGTTCCTGAAGGGCGGAACGACAAGCAAGGAAACTGTGAAACTTCAGGCCGAATCGCTCTACCCGTCAGGTAAACCGATTAGCGTCGCTAATCTGCCATCGGCAACCGCTGATGACTTTAACAGCGATGGCGTATGCAATATGAGTGATATTGCATATTACATGTCATGGTTCCTTAAGGGCGGCACAAGTGATACGACTGCTGTGAACACTCAGGCAAAGTCACTTTATGGCAGCTTGGTGGGTTCAGTCAGCAATTTACCGGGGGAAAACGTCAGCAGATAAATGAGTTAACGAAGACAGCATCAGCAATGGTGCTGTCTTCGTTGCTTTTCCGGATCAGTTGACAACCAGTATCATTAGTAATAATATGCTGGCGTGGGATTAAAATTTGTTGGAGGAAGAAGATTGTGAAAAAGCTTTTCTCTGTGCTCTTTTTAATGGCGCTTTTAACGAGCGTTGTTTCGTTGGTTGGCTGCAATGGCCTCTGGGGCTTTGATGATGACGACGACGTTGTTGTACCGGCCGGGGTTAAGTTTAACCTTGCTGGTTCAGTTATAATTCCGGGCGATGGAATAGTCAGCGCTCCAGGCGATACCTCTCTCAGAGCCGTAAAAGTTTCTGATGGACTGAAAGCTGAAGTCTGGAAAAAAGTTGCCGGCAAGGCTGACGAAAAAGTTCAGGTCGGTGACGTTGACGCTGAAGGCAAATATGCTCTCGAATTCTATAATTCACCAGCCTATTACTTCATTAAAATTGTCAAAACCGTTGATGATGGCAAGTTTAAGATGCTTTTAGTTCTTGGCTCTCTTACTCAAGCCACAGCAAGCCAGCCCGATAAGGCTATCACCGCTACTTCAACTGCCGTAGCTGTTCTCATGGAAAAAGATGGCGCCGATACCACTGTTGAACCGGCCGCCTTTGAACTTGCTAAAAAGACTGACATTGAACTCTTTGCTGCTGATTTGAACACTGCCCTTAAAGCCGCCGCTGAAGATCCCACCAAAGAATTCGCACCAGAAACCGTTCTTGCGGCAACTCAGTTCCCCATTGATACTGTTAAGCTTAACAAAGCTACCGCTAACATGTCAGTTGGCACAAATGAAACTCTCACTGTTGTTGCTTCACCGTCTTATGCTTTCAAGAAGGCTGGCACCGAAGCATGGAGCAGCAGCGATAACACGATTGCTACTGTGGTGAACGGTCTTGTAACCCCCAAGCTTCCCGGCACTGTTACCATAACTTACACAGTCGAAGGGGTTGATTCGCTCAAGGCTGCAAAAATCGTTTCTGACAAATGTGTTGTAACGGTTACTCAGCCTGTAGTTTCAGTAGAAGTTAATCCGACAACTCTGAACCTTTTCATTGGCAATGAAGCTACGCTGGTTGCCGCTGTTAAGCCAGATAATGCTTCAAACAAAGCTATCACCTGGTCTTCAAGCAACGCGAATGTTGCCAGCGTGGTTGATGGTAAGGTAGTTGCCAAGGCAGTCGGCGAAGCTACCATCACTGTTACGACCCAGGATAAGAGCAAAACCGCAACCTGTGTGGTTAAGGTTGCCGCTGCACCGTTCAGCGTGCAGGCGGTTGCGCTTGATCCGGTTTCAATTGTAGTGGATAATTCAGCTACTCTGAGCATTAAATATACCCCAGCAAATGCCAACACCCAGAAGAGCTTTATCTGGGATTCTTCAGATAAAACCGTAGCTACGGTTGACCAGAATGGCAAAGTCACCGCCTTCAAAGCTGGCGAAACCACCATTTCCGTAGCCGTTACAACCAGCAACGCCGCTGACCCCAAAACCTTCAATGCAACATGCAAAGTTACGGTAACTGCGGCACCATTGCCCTCCAAGACCTCTGTGAATCTTGATTTTCAGGTTAGTCACGATACTGATGCCACCAAACAGGTGGCCTTGGGAGAAATGTGGATCAAAATCAGTGGCGTATCGGTATCTGATTTCTCTTCTAATGTTACACTCAAGGATGTCAAAGGAAATACGGTTGTTCTGTCTAAAGATTCAGATCTGACTACACAACAGGGGGTTTTGACCTTGATTGCCAAGACCGTTAATGGTATTGCGCTTGATGCAGAAGCTGGCGATCCCTTTAAAAAGTATAAAGGCTTTCAGGCCTTGACGTTCTCGACAGCATTGCCCGGTGCAGCGACCGTAACTGTTGTTAAGTTTACCGGGGGAAGTGTTGCTGTTCTGGCAACTGAAGCAAAATAACAAGGATAAGCTGGCAAGGTTTTCTTGCCAGCTTAAGTAAAATGCTAAAAAAGATCATCATTGCTTTTTTATTCTTTTCGCTGGTTTTACCTTGTTTTTCCGCAACCTCTGGAGATCTGGACGGAAATGGTTATGTTGATTTTAAAGACATAGCCTATTTCATGGGCTGGTTTCTCAAGGGTGGAACCACAAACAAGGAGACTGTTGTGTCTGCAGCTTCCAGTCTCTACTCAAATGCAAAGGGGCCGATTGTCAGATTGCCCGATCCTGCCTACGATAACTTTGCTGGAGAAAACTACGTTGGAATGAAAGATATAGCAATAATGATGGCTTCTTTTCTTAAGGGTGGTAGCTCAGATTTTGGGGTGGTCAGCGCCCAGGCAAAATCCCTTTATCCCTCTTTCGAGAGTCTCTACAAGCTCCCAGGAACCCCTGTTGGTGATTCGACTGTGCCGGTAACTATTACTGGTATTCAGGTTGATCCCTGATTTTTCTTGAATTTTTGCGGGCGGCGGTCAAAAACTGCCGCCCGCTTTCTATTTTAGAGTTTGCTTCAACAATTTTTTCCCTTTTTTGCTTCGAGATTGATTTATCTGTGAGGCCATTTTGGGACCGATACTTTCGGTCTCTGAGCGAAGTCGAAGTGACCAAATGGCCCTTCGACCTGCCAGGGCAGGCTCAGGGACCGATACTTTCGGTCACTGAGCGAAGTCGAGGTGACCAAATGGCCCTTCGACCTGCCAGGGGGCAGGCTCAGGGACCGATTCTTTCGGTCACTGAGCGAAGTCGAGGTGACCAAATGGCCCTTCGACCTGCCAGGGCAGGCTCAGGGGCCGATTCTTTCGGTCACTGAGCGAAGTCGAAGTGACCAAATGGCCCTTCGACCTGCCAGGGCAGGCTCAGGGACCGATTCTTTCGGTCACTGAGCGAAGTCGAAGTGACCGTTAAATGGGATAATGCTGATGAAGGGATATTTTTATATTCTTCTATGCTCTAATGGCTGCTATTATTCAGGTTCGACTGTTGATCTTGAAAGAAGATGGTTTCAGCATAAGAATGGCGAAGGCGCGGCCTATACTCGTAGAAACCCGCCGATTAAGCTGATGTATGTCGAAGAATTTTCTCGAATCGATGAAGCTTTTGCCCGTGAAAAGCAGGTTCAGGGATGGTCGAGGAAAAAGAAGGAATCTTTGATCAACGGCAGATTTCACGATTTGCACGAGCTTGCACGGTGTCGAGGTTGAGGACTTCTGGATGCTTCAAGTGGCTGCATATACTCAAATTTGGTGAAGATTATGGTAAAATTAGTGCAGAGCTTGATGACGGGCTCAAAAAAGAAGAGGGCATTACTGATATGGTTAACGAACTGAAAAAAATCAACGCCGACACCAAAAAGCGTCAGCTCATGAAGACCGCGAGAAAAGCCGCACCTACGTAATCTCGCAAAAAGAAAGCTCCTTCCGGGCCGGAAAGCGGGAAGGCAAGTTGGATGGCAAACTCGAAGGCAAAGCAGAAGGCATGGCTGCGATTATTTCCGGACTTCACGCTGGCGGTCTCTCAATTGAAAAACTCGCTGATATGACAGGTCTTAAACCCGACGAAATCAGAAAACTTCTTTCTGCTTCTGAATAACTCGTCTGCCAGCTCAAAGAATCTTTAAATCGCGGCTCTGCGAATCTTGTATCAGAACTGCATGGTTTGTTGGTCTATTTCTCGTCAAACATTCCATTTTGTTTGCGGCACGTTAATAGCGAAGGTTATAATTGTCTCATGGGCGATAAAGATAAAAGTTACAAACTGCTGTTTTCGCATGCGCAGATGGTTGAAGAACTGCTGCGCGATTTTGTCAGAGAAGACTGGGTAAGGCTTCTTGATTTTTCGACCCTGAAGAAATACAACAACTCCTTTGTCGCCGAAGATTTAAAAGAGCGCTTCGATGATGTGATCTGGACCGTTCGCTGGGGTAAACAGCAGCTCTATATCTATATTTTGATTGAGTTTCAATCAGTTATAGACCACTTTATGAGCGTTCGCATGATGACCTATCTTGGGCTGCTATACCAGGATCTTATTAGCTCAGAAACGGCCAGGACCGGTCAGAAATTGCCGCCGGTTCTTCCGATTGTGCTGTATAATGGCGAAAAACGCTGGAAAAACGCGCCTCTTGACATAAAAGATGCAATCGCAAAAGCGCCGCGTGGTCTTGATCAGTATCTGCCGCAACTGCGATATTTGCTGATTGACGAAGGCTACTACGAAAACCATGAGCTGGCAGACCTGAAAAGCCTGGTTTCGGCTCTTTTTCAGCTTGAACGACAGCAGACGCCAGAAGATGTCTGCAAAATTATTACAACATTGATCGACTGGCTCAAAGCTCCCGAGCAACAAAGCCTGAAACGTGCTTTTACCGTTTGGTTGGGCAGAGTATTGCTGCCCAGCCGCTACCCGAACGATACAATTCCTGAATTCCATGACCTGCAGGAGGTACATGCAATGTTATCCGAAACCGTAAAATCCTGGCCTGCCCAATGGATGGCCAAAGGCCTCGAAAAAGGCCGTGAAGAAGGCCGTGAAGAGGGCCGTGAAGAGGGCTTTATTGAAACGGCGTTAAAAATGCTGGCCGAAGGCATCGATTTAGAGGTAATCACAAGGGTCACCGGTCTGAGTCGCGAACAGCTCGAAAAATTGAACAATAACAAAAACCGCGTTTCTGAGCCTGCTGCTGACTACAAGCCAGCGCGGAAATCAAGGGCAATAAAACACCGCCGGGCATAGTTCAACGACAGGCTCAAAGTAGAAGAAGGCGTTACTGATATGGTTAACGAGCTGAAAAAATCAACGCCGATGTCGAAAAGCGCCAGAGCATGGCAGCCCGCGGAAAAAGCCGCACCTATGTAATCTCGCAAAAAAGAAATCTCCTTCCGGGCCGGCAAACGGGAAGGCAAGGCAGAAGGCAAAGCAGAGAGTAAATTTGAAATCGCCACCAATTTGTTTAAACTTGGCCGCCCGTTAGAAGAGATTTGTGCTGCCACCGGCCTTGGCCTCGAAGAACTCAAAATGCATCTGGCAACTGTTAACATATCCTGATATTTAAAGCTTTTTGAGGCTTCAATTGACCATTTGACTGCTAAAATAACCCGGTCGATCTTTATAAATCTTCTCGTTTTTAATGGTGCGGGCGGCGGTTTTTGACTGCTGCCCGTCTTTTATTTTAGACGTTTCCTTAAACTATTTTTTCCCTTTTGTGCTTTGAGATTGATTTATCTGTGAGGCCATTTTGGGGCCGATACTTTCGGTCACTGAGCGAAGTCGAAGTGACCGCTAAATAGGATAATGCTGATGAAATCTGAAACTAGCGCCAATGTTTCCCAGGACGATGGGTTGAAGATTTATGACTTCTATAATGATTTTGTATTCAAGTGGCCCTTCGACCTGCCGGGGCAGGCTCAGGGGCCGATTCTTTCGGTCACTGAGCGAAGTCGAAGTGACCGTTAAATGGGATAATGCTGATGAAGGGATATTTTTATATTCTTCTATGCTCTAATGGCTGCTATTATTCAGGTTCGACTGTTGATCTTGAAAGAAGATGGTTTCAGCATAAGAATGGCGAAGGCGCGGCCTATACTCGTAGAAACCCGCCGATTAAGCTGATGTATGTCGAAGAATTTTCTCGAATCGATGAAGCTTTTGCCCGTGAAAAGCAGGTTCAGGGATGGTCGAGGAAAAAGAAGGAATCTTTGATCAACGGCAGATTTCACGATTTGCACGAGCTTGCACGGTGTCGAGGTTGAGGACTTCTGGATGCTTCAAGTGGCTGCATATACTCAAATTTGGTGAAAATTATGGTAAAATTAGTGCAGAACTCGACGACGGGCTCAAAAAAGAAGAGGGCATTACTGATATGGTTAACGAACTGAAAAAAATCAGCGCCGACACCAAAAAGCGTCAGCTCATGGAAGCCCGCGAAAAAAGCCGCACCTACGTAATCTCGCAAAAAGAAAGCTCCTTCCGGGCCGGCAAGCGGGAAGGCAAGGCAGAAGGCAAGGTAGAGAGCAAGTTTGAAATTGCTGGCAATTTGTATAAAATTGGCCGCCCGCTCGAAGAGATTTGCAATGCCACTGGCCTTGGCCTCGATGAGTTCAAAAAATATCTGGCAACTTTAAGCAGGCAGTAAAATTCTGATATGCTCAACGAAAATCAGTAAATTGACCTTGAGGAATTAATGCTCCGCATGGAAGACCGCGAACGCGAAGCATTCGATATGGCAGTCATCAGAGGCACCGCCTTCAAACAGGGCAAACTGGTCGAAAAAATAAGCAATGACCAAGTTGCCCGAAAATCAAAGGTCTCAAAGCGGTGATGGGCATAACTGCCTTCGGGCCGGGGGTTGCGAAATGTTGGTGCCGGTGCTTATAAATTCTGTTGCATAATTCGACGAGATTGATTATCTTTTTCAGTTATAGCATAATAACAGGTAGAGCAATATATGGCTGTAGAGGTAATTCAACTGTCGCGTGGGGGGACTCTCATCAAGACCCCTTCCGGGTCGCTGCAAGTCGGCGCCCCGCCCGAAACCATCAAAGACACGATGAAGATCCTCGGTGACGTACCCGATACTTTTGTGATTCCGAACCGCATGTTTTCGGCTGAACGCGGCGTTTCACTCGCTGATATTGAATTTCCTGCATATTTCAATTTTTTCATTAAACGCCGCTCGATCAGGGTTATCGGCCATCGCCACCAGCTCGAAACCGTAATGCCGGTGGTGCGCGAAGCGGTGCTTGGCCCCGATAATATTCAACTGGTGCGCGAATACCCTTATGGCATTAATCGCGACCTGATTCCGAATCTGCGTGCCGAAATGGAATACCTGCGGCCGTTGAGCCTCTCAGGCAAGCGCAAGGCTGAACTCTCTGATATGGCGATCGGCATTCCATGGGGCCCCGATAATCGCGTACCCTTTGGCGATATGGCGCTTGAACGCAACAAAGACACTCTGCGCATCGTCGATGGCAAGAATGTGCTCGCCGAAGTTTCGCTCGACGTGGCGTTTGGCGGCACCCCCGAAAAACCGTTTTCGCCCAAACCCTTTGAACCGCCGCTTTTCGGCCTGACGGTTATCGGCTCAGGTTCGGGTTTTGACCCCGGTGAGCTGACCAGCGGTTTTATTATCTGGCTCAATCGCCGTGGCATTCTCGTTGACCCGCCGGTTGATTCGACCCTCTGGCTGCGATCCATGGATATCAACCCGCGCCTCATCGATGACTGCATTCTGACCCACTGCCACGCTGACCACGATTCGGGTATTCTGCAGAAGCTTCTTGAAGAGAAGAAGATCAATCTGTATACCACCGAAACCATCATGGAAAGCTTTGTGCGCAAGTATCAGTCGCTGACCGGCCTGAATTACAAGACGTTTATGAGTCTTTTCCATTTCCACCCAATCAGCTTACAGGTGCCGATCCGCATCAATGGCGGCGAATTCAGATTTTTCTACACCCTGCATTCGATTCCAACCATCGGCTTTGAAGTTTATTTTCAGGGAAAGAGCTTTGTTAATTCTTCAGATTCGCTCTATGACCCCGATACCTTCAAAAAACTCTATGACCGCGGCGATGTCAACCGCTACCGCATGATTGAACTCACCAATTTCCCATGGCATCATTCGGTAATTTTCCATGAAGCAGGCATTCCGCCACTGCATACGCCGATGCAGAACCTTATTGATCTCCCCGATTCCGTTAAAAAACGAATTTTTCTCATGCATCTGGCGCAAAAATCGATTCCAGAAGAATCGGGGCTTAAAAAGGCCCCGGATGGCCGCGAAGAATCGATTCTCATTCCCGTCAATGCCCCGGCCAGCAATGAAGCCCTCGAATACCTCGATGTGCTCAACCATATCGACCTGTTTTCGGGTCTGCCGATCGAAAAGGCCCGCGAATTTCTTACCCTCGTTAAGGTCGAGCACTACAAGCAGGGTGACCTGATCATTCGCAAAAATTCAGTTGGCGACCGCTTTTTTATGATCGTTAATGGCCGGGCTCGCGTTGAGCGCCAGGGCGACGTTGCCAAATCATATTCAAATAATGACTACATCGGCGAAACTTCGATGATTCTCAACGCGCCGCGAAATGCAGACGTGATCGCCGAAACCGACATGAAGGTTCTGGTCATGGATAAATACGATTTCCTTTATTTTATCCGTGGCTCTGAAATCGCCCGCCAGATGAAGGTTATTGCCCAGAACCGTGAGTATGATACCTGGGGCCTCTTTGATGCGTCGCCTCTGTTGAAGCCGCTTTCACCATCGCAGCGCACTCAGTTGCAGGGCATCATGAGCCGCGTCAAACTAGAAAAAGGCGATGTGCTGGCCGGCCAGGGTACCACGCGCGAAAATCACTATCTCGTCGATACCGGCGGGCTGGTGCTGCAACGCTCGCACAAGACTCTTCTGCAGGCAGGGCGGGGCAGTTTCCTTACCAAGGTTTACGCGACACCCCGCCGGGGTGTGCATCGGTTCTCGCTTGTGGCCACCGATACCTCAATCATTTATGCGCTTGATGTTATGGAATTCTACCGTTTCCTTGAAAAGAACCCGGGTGTCTTTTTGTCTTTAAGAGAAGCACGTATTCGTGATACCATTCAGAAACCCTGATTCTTAAGGAAAAGACCATGATCGATAAATTTCAGGCCAGTCTGCTTGGCTATGCCGTTGGTGATGCTCTTGCCGCGCCGATAGAAGATGTTTATCGTTCTGCCGAAGAAGGCGACGAACCTGTTACTTTTTATGTGAAAGCTTTTCCGTCGCACCCGGTCAGTCATCTCAAGCCCGGGCAATATTCTGACGAAACCCAGGTAATGCTGCTGCTCGCACGCAGCCTCGTCGAAAAGGGCGGGTTTTCAGTTGAAGACCTGACTCATAAACTCGTCGACTGGTTTTATGCCCAGAAAAAGCGCTCCGAATGGAGATTTCCCGGCAATACCCTGATCAAGTCGTGTCGAAAACTCGCGGCCGGTGTGCCATGGGGCCAGGCTGGTCACCTCTCTGCCGGTGTTAACGCTGTTTGTCGCACGGTTCCTTATGCGCTGGCCTATTTTCGTTCGCTGCCGCTGCTTAAAAACGCCATCGATAAATCATGCCGCCTGACCCATACCGACCAGAAAGTGGTCGGCACATCTTTCGCCTTTGCTTCGGTCATAGCGCTCGGCCTCGAAGGCAGCGAATTTTCGGCCGATTACATCATGAACCGCGCCATCGAAAAATCGCAGCCGTTCGCCACCGAAATGGTCAAAAAGATGAAAGCGGTTAAAGACTCTCTCAAGCTCGATGGCAAAGCCGCCATCGAAAATATCGGCAATACCGGTTATTGCCTCGATTCGTTCGCTTCGGCCCTCTACTGGTTTCTTAAATCAGAAGGCCGCTTCAACGAAATGATGATCGGTGCCGCCAACGCCGGTGGCGACTCAGACGCGATTGCCGCTATGGCCGGCGCCATGTTCGGCGCCTGGTTCGGTCTCGGGGCAATACCCGAAAAGTGGCTGACGCCCCTTGAAGATTTTCAGGCAATCAGACAGCTCGGCTGCGATATTTATCGCATGGCCGTGCCTCAGAATTAACCGCATCAGGCGAATCCAGCCCAGTGCCTTCGCTACTGCGGCGCAAATTTGCTGTAGATGCACATAAATCGCTTTGCCGGCACGCTTTGCGTGAACCAAAAAGCTAAAACGCCAGGAGGCCTGTGGTGAGCCATAACCAGCCATCTCAACAATCAGAAAGTTCTGTCTCTTTGACCCACCAGGACAGCGAGGGTCGCGTGAAAATGGTCGATGTCGGCCACAAAGAACCGACTCTTCGCGTCGCAACAGCTTTTTCTTCAATTTTTGCCGGTGAAAAAGCCCTTGAATTGCTGAAGAGCGGCACTCTGGCCAAGGGTGATGCCTGGGCTGCCTCGCGGGTCGCCGCTATAATGGCCGCCAAGAAAACCGCTGACTTTATTCCGCTGACACACCCGATCCGCCTCGATTCGGTGCGGGTCGATCTTTTTCCGCTCGGCAAAGATCGGGTAGGCTGCTTTGCCACCGCCCGCGCCTTCGACCGCACCGGCGTCGAAATGGAAGCGATGCTCGCTGCTACCACCGCCATGCTGAATATGTATGATATGGTTAAAGGCGTCGATAAGGGCGCCCGCCTCGAACAGACAATGCTGGTGCGCAAAACCGGCGGTAAAAGCGGCGAATGGCTCGCTGCAACAGCGCAAATCGGTCGGGTCGAAAAACTTGCCACCAGCCGTGGCAAGGGCACTCCGAAAGACCCCTGTGATGAGGCGGTTCTTAAGGTTAATTTCGGCTTGGAAAGCGACGCGCACGGCGGCGACTGGCATCGGCAGGTGTCGCTGCTCGGCGTTGAGAGCATCGAAAAAATGCGCAACAAAGGCCTGCAGGTCGATTTTGGCTCGTTTGCCGAAAACATTGCCACTTCAGGCGTCTGCCTCTATGAATTGCCGATCGGCACACTTATCTGGTGCGAAAATGGTGTGGTCATGCAGGTTACCCAGATCGGCAAGGAATGCCACACGAAGTGCGCAGTTTATTACAAAGCCGGCGACTGTGTTATGCCGCGTGAAGGCATTTTTACCATCGTGCTGGCGGGTGGCCCGCTCAAGACCGGCGAGCCGTTCGTAGCGCTCAAACTATGACCGCTGAGCTAAACGAACAGCCTCCGGCAAAAAAGTGGATACTGGCGCTTGACCCCGGCTCTGACAAGGTCGGCTTCGCGGTGGTTTATTACGATCTTACCCATGGCGAACTAGGTATTGCCTATCTCTCAGAAATGCAACGCGTTCTCAGACGCTTCTGCCTGCCCGGTCAGCCAGACTTGCCACAGGCTGTCGTCATCGGCAACGGCACCGCCGCCGGCATTCTTTGCCGACTCTATAACGATCAGCAGTTCGAGATTCCGGTCTACTTTGCCGAAGAGCGCAATACTACCGCTAAAGCGCGTGGTCGATATTTTGCCGAACACCCGCCCACCGGTTTGTGGAAACTGGTGCCCCTTGGCCTGCAATTGCCGCCCAGGCCCGTTGACGATTACGCCGCCTGGCTGATCGGCGAAAAATACCTGACCGAGCAGAATCTGATCAGCAACAACTGAAACTTGCTTTTTATATGCCCTGAATTTACAGTTCTGATGCCTGCCCATGCAAGGTTTTGCTGTTCAAAGTCGGCTTTGTTGCTCTTTTTGGTTCTAATCTCTGACTTCTGCTCTCTGCTGTTTGTGAAAGAGCTTTCTTTCACAAGCGGCAGAGAGAGCGGGTGATTAAGACTCCAAAAGAAGGTGGTTCGTGAGAAAGGGCCTTATGATAAAGATGCCCGGTGAAATATGGTTGGCAAATGCCGAAAAAATAATTAGGTTCAAATATATACAGTAGTTTCAGGGGAGTTGCTATGGGTGGCTTTAGGGTCGGCTTTCTGGTTCTGGTATTTATTACTTTGCTCGCCTTTGTTACCGGTTGCTTTTCGAAAAACGACGACGCTCCTGCGTTTTCACCGGTTCCGGCGGTTCTGCCTGAACCCCTTACCAGCGTGCGCTTTGCCATTGCTCTGCCACCCGAAAACATTTCTTTGCGGGCCGCGACTGGCGATGTTCCGCAGGTGTTTTTTGAACTGCGACTGCTTGACCGTGCCGGCAATAACCCGGTGGTGATGCTGCGCAAACAGGCGCAAGTGCTGGCCGGCGATGCCGGGTTTGTTGCTTCGGCGAATTTTGCAAATGTTCCGGTGCTGCCGGCCATCGCCAGCATGAGTATTGTCGGCGGCTACCTCGCCGACACCAATAATAAGCCGTTCAAAATCTGGGTTGGCCGCAAAGACCTGGTGGCAGCATCAGAAAACATTATCACCCTGACCGGTTCAGGTGATAAAAGCCCCACCGATGTCGCGGTAAACCTGCTCAACCGGCTGATTGCCGTGCCGGCCAACGTGGCGGCCCTCGCCCTGCCAATCTTCGCAACGGTCGATGCGATCATTGCCACTCTTGATTTAAACGCTTCGACTGTTTATGATGACGCCTTTAA
>Ga0209098_1001998_pt1 | contig 18465 bp, 12 predicted proteins | sample AD_JPNHW1_MetaG_FD_184429 | JGI IMG/M metagenome (GOLD analysis project Ga0209098, IMG submission 184429) | Active sludge microbial communities of municipal wastewater-treating anaerobic digesters from Japan - AD_JPNHW1_MetaG (SPAdes) (version 2) | ecosystem: Engineered > Bioreactor > Anaerobic... | reverse complement strand
TCAGGACATTGCGGCAGAAAATTACATCCATGTTCAGGGTTTCCGTTGCAGCCGATGGGTACAGGTCATCGGCCAGGTTGAGTGCGCTAAACTTCACCATCCGCTTTATTTTGTCGTCGATGCTCCATACCCCATCCTTTTCCGAAAAGTACTTCTGCTGGATATAGGGAGGGGTCTCCCTGAATGACCAACGGGTATAGTCACCTTTTCTCGCTTTTTCAAGAAACGACTGATTGACATCGGTTCCCAGCAGGTGAACATTCCAATCCTTCAAATCCAAAAATTCCTGGTTCAGAAGAATGGCAAGGGTATAGGGTTCCTCCCCACTGCAGCAGCCGGCACTCCAAAGCCGTATAAACTGACTGCTACCACTGCGCCGGTTCATGATTTCGGGAATAACCTGTAACTGAAAAGCTTTCAGGCTGGCTGGTTCCCTGAAAAAGTAGGTTTCGCCTACGGTAAGATGCGAGGAGAGGATATCCAACTCACGTTGGGACCACCGGGTGGTCTGAATCCATCGTTCTATCTTTTCAGGCGTGTCACCGACGCCCAGTTCTGTTGCTGTTGCCGTAAGTCCGCGTTTCAGGTCCGACAGTCGATGATGGCAAAGATCCCAACCTAACAGATTGGCAACCTGGGAACTGACTTCCTGCAACAGTTGCCTTGAAATCATATCGTCGGATGTGTTGTTGCTTTTTCAAGCGCTTCCTGTATCATTAGGTCATCCTCACCCGATAACAACCGTTCCATATCGTAAATCAGGATCAGACCGTCGTCGATGCGGCAGATCGAATGAGGTTCCAAAGAGGGATCCAGATTGGACGAAGGAATAACATTGGATTCAGCCGGTACAATCACATCATCCACATCATCGATGACAACTGCCAGCTTTCGTTTGGGTGTATCAATAACAATAAAATAGTCATTGATTCCGATCGACCGGTCGGGTAAATTGAGTCTTTTTCTGAGGTTAACGACCGGAATAAGAGTCCCGTAATAGTCGATTACCCCATGAATCAGGGAAGGGGCATTGGGGATCGTAATCAACGAAGTAGCCTGCAATACCCTGTCAACGGTATACAACGGGAATGCGTATCGCTGATGATCTATCTGAAATCCGAATATTTCGTTGTTTTGCATGAGCCACCGAAAAATTTTCGTTAAAGATAAGGAAAACCTGTCATTATAATGCTGATGATTTTAACTTTGCCTATATTTCAAATCTATGCGAACCAAACTTATTCCGGTAATTGAAGTTGATCAGGAAAAATGTGTCAACTGTCATGCCTGTATTACGGTATGTCCGGTAAAATTCTGTAACGACGGAAGCAAGAACCATGTCTCCGTGAATTCCGATATGTGTATTGCCTGTGGAAGTTGCATTGATGCCTGTACCCATGATGCCCGTAAATACCTGGACGACACCGATGTTTTTTTCCGCGATCTGGAGCAGGGAGTGCCTATGGTTGCCGTGGTGGCTCCTTCGGCCGCCGCGAATTTCAGGGATCAGTACCTCAGATTGAACGGGTTCCTTAAAAAAATAGGGATAAAGGCCGTGTTTGATGTAAGTTTCGGCGCCGAACTGACTATAAAATCATACCTCGAATATGCCGGGAAACACCATCCCGATACCATCATCTCTCAACCCTGTCCGGCCATCGTTACCTACATTGAGTTGTACCAGCCTGAACTCATCCCCTACCTGGCCCCGGCCGACAGTCCCGTGATGCATACCATCAAGATGGTTCGCGAATTTTACAAGGATTATCGCGATCACAAATTTGTTTTCATTGCCCCCTGTGCTGCCAAACGTCGTGAATTCGAAGAACTGATGCTGGGCGACTATACCATAACTATGAAATATCTGAACGAATATCTGACCAGGAATAAAATCACGTTAGCCGATTTCCCTGAAGTTGAATTTGATAATCCGCCTGCTGAAAGAGCGGTGTTGTTTTCGACTCCGGGCGGATTGCTTCGGACGGCGGTCAGAGATAATCCCGATCTGATCAATCGCACCCGGAAAATAGAGGGTCCAACCATCGTTTATGAATATTTAAAAAAACTTCCGATGATGATTGATAAGGGGTTTGCACCCTTTCTGATCGACTGCCTGAATTGCGAGATGGGCTGTAACGGAGGCCCCGGCACCCTCAACCGCCATGAATCGCCCGATTTGATCGAGCATTATGTTGAAAAGCGCAATAAGGAGGTGCAGGCAAAGTATGGAACCGGAAGCCCGGTTCAAAGATGGCAGGGGAAACGGCGGCTGCACCGGGTATTGGATCAATACTATGATGAAAAACTTTACCGCCGAAACTACGTAAATCACCACGACAACAACACCATCAGTCACCCTGGACCTCAGGAATTTGATACAATTTACCGAAAAATGAACAAATTCTCCGATACCGATCATTATAACTGCTCTTCGTGCGGCTATGGCAGTTGTGAACAAATGGCGGTAGCTATTTATAACGGACTTAACAAACCTGAGAACTGCCACTATTTCACCCGCTCGCTCATCCTTAACACGGCCGAAACGATAACAGGTACCGTTACCGATCTTGCCACCAATGCCGATACCATCCGGGCCATTACGGTACGCCTGCATTCCATGTCGGATGCCCTGAACAAAGAGTTTTCGGGCTTGAATACCATGATTCGTGAAAATGCGGGACTGATTCACGATTTTGATACAATTGCCGAGACCCTGAATGAAATCTCACAGCAAACCAAGGTGCTTTCGGTCAATGCCGCCATTGAAGCGGCAAAAGCCGGAAGCACGGGGAAAGGATTCGGTATCGTGGCTTCCGAAGTGAAGCGTCTTGCTTATGATTCCAATAAGGAAGCGAATAAAATCAGACCTTACCTTGCCGAAATTGAACATCTTTTCGAAAAGATCATTCTGAATATTCATACGGCCGGTGAAGAGTTCAACGAGACCAATGAAATGTCGAAAGAGGTCACAACAGCTATCGAAAGCCTGTCTGCATCCTTTTCCGAACTGCAAACCAAGTCGATGGCCCTGATGGCTTTCAAAGATTGACCCAACTATCCCTGAATTTGGATCTGGATGCCCAAAGTCCCCAATTCCACAAACTTTTTCAGGGCTATAATGGTTCAGCGTTCTACTGCCTATTGCCTATTGCCTATTACTGACCCTTCCTTCCATCATCTCCATTTACAACCATGAGATCAAACCTCGTAATGCTTCTTTCCGCTTTCCTGATGACCATGAATTTTCCGGCACATCTGAGGGCACAATCCTGGGAATTTGCCAAAGAGAAAGCGGGTATCAGGGTCTATACCATGAAGGCGGACGACAAGCCGCTCAAGGCCTACAAAGGGATTGCCGAGATCGATGCCCCGGCCGGAAAAGTCTTCGCCCTGATCGAAAATGTAAACAACACCGACTGGTGGGATAAAAACCTGAGTCAGATCAAAGTACTCGGTTATGAAAAAAACAGGTTTGCCAGGTATTACCTGGTTTTCGACCTGCCCTGGCCGATTTCCGACCGGGAATTATTTGTCGATGCCCAAGTGACCATCGATCCGGAGACCGGGACCAGGAAGATAACCGCGGGGCCGCTCCGGGTTGACACTCCGCCTGCAAAAGAGAGGATCAGGATCAATGAGTACCGTCAGACCTGGACCGTAAAGCCGGTAAGCTCAAACCGAACTCAGGTGACACTCGAAGGGTACGTGAATCCGGGAGGCTCTCTTCCTTCTTGGATCATCAACCTGTTTATCGTCGATGCTCCCATGAATTCCATTGGTGAGATCAAGAAGCGGATGAGCGTGAAATGAACCGCCGGACGGCTACGATGCCTTAACCCTTCAAAGAAAGTCAGCTAAAAATCTTTTATGAACATTAGTTCATAATTGAAAAATAGTTATCTTTGCCGGTGACTAAAAAACTGTTCAATATGAAAATTGCCGTTCCCTTTCACAATGGTTATGTGAACGAACATTTCGGTCATTCCGACCAATTCGCGGTCTATACCATCGACCAGAACAACCAAATCATCAACCGTGACCTCATCACAGCCGACGAAGGATGTGCCTGCAAATCGGAAATCGGGGCCCTGCTGGCCCGGGAAGGAGTGACCATCATGCTGGTCGGGAACATCGGTGCAGGAGCGATCCACCATTTATACACCGAAGGAATAGAAATCGTTCGGGGATGCGCAGGGAAAGCAGAAGAAGCAGTGAACCTGTATCTTAAAGGAGAACTCCACGACGGCGGACAAACCTGTACAGAACACCATGGTCACGACCACGGTCACCATCCTCACCACTGAAAAGCAATCAGGGCGTGACCCTGGGCCTGGCGGATTACAAGAGATGGTTCGTCACAAACCCTTCTTTTTCTTGTAAAGCAGGTGATGATAACTGTTTTCCCGGATCATCGGTTTTCCGCACCGGGGACAAAAACCATTTTTGCAGGGGATACCTGGCAGATGCGGGATACGGGTATTACAACTGAGGCAGATACAAAAAGCAGGTTGGTTTTCCTGCTTCTCCTGATCGGCTTTCGACGGCTGATCCGAGAGCTTCCGGATATGCCTCGACCGGCAGACAGTACATCCTTTCATCTCCTTGTCACCAATCAGGATTTGGTGACATTCTTCACAGCGATACCAATATTCTTCGGTATGAAAATTACCCCCCGCGATGAAAATGGCCTTCCCCTCAACGAAAGCCTCCGCCAGCGTCATGCGGGCTTTTTCGTAAATCCTCGTCAGGGTGGGCCGCGAAACCGCCATCTCATGGGCAGCCTCCATTTGGGTCATCCCCTGGTAATCCAACAACCGGATCGCTTCATACTCCTCGAATAAAAGGACCACCGGCTCAAGATCTGCCATTGGAATGCCAAATGGTTTAAATCCCTCCATTACAGGGGGACGGGAGACCATCCGTTTTTGTTTGGGCCTTGACATTGACAAGAGAAATGACAAATATAGTGAACTTCTGTTCATATAATGGCTATTTTTGACCCTCTTATATCAAAGTTTAACCATGGGAACCTGCTGCTTTGACAATCCTTTTCACCTGGTTTTTCTGATCACGGTCGCCGTATTTGGCTGTATTTTCCCCAAAACCCTTCACGCACAAGGCAACCTCCCGCACGACACCCTGAAGCTTAGCGAGGTAGAAGTGATCGGAAAAACCGGCAAACTTTATCCCATCCTGGTCATCCCTTTCCTCGAAATGGAAACATTCGCCATCAGGGATATCGGTGATTTTCTGCGGAAAGAGCCCAACGTATCCGGAATTCGGAAAGGGGGCATCGGAATCGATCCGGTTGTCCGTGGGTTCAAATACAACCAGGTCTCTGTCGTTCTGAACAGCGGAGTCAGGATCGAAGGAGGATGCCCCAACCGGATGGATCCGACTGCTTCCCACGTGGAAAGCGAGAACATTCAAAAGATTGAACTGCTCAAGGGCCCCTACGTCCTGAAATATGGCCCTGTCCTGGGTGCACTGATCAACCTTGAAACGGTCCAACCCCGACCCTGCGACCACCCGGAGATCCATGGTTCCTTCCTCTACGGTTTCGAAACCAACTGGAACGGTCAAAGGGAACACCTCACGTTATCGGGTGGCAACCGCTTCGTCTTTTTCAACGCCAGCGGTGGGTACAAAGGATACGGCAGCTATCGGGCCGGGAATCAGGAGATTTTCAATACCTCGTTCAACAAACTGTATGGTACCGCGGCTATCGGATTCCTTCTTTCCCGAAATCATCAACTGATCCTCGACTATTCGTATAACCAGGGAAAAAATGTCATGTACCCTGCCCTTCCCATGGATGAAAGAACAGACCAGACCCAAGTGGCAATAATTCGTTATACAGGAAAAAATCCGGGAAAAACGTTACATAGCACCGAGATTCAGGGGTATTTCACGGCCGTGCATCATGTAATGGATAACCTGAATCGTCCTACAGCCAGCTTGATGCAGGCCGTTACTACAGTTAACAGTCGGAGTGCCGGAGGGAGATTCACCGGGCAATTCACCGTCGGGAAGCAACGGTTTCTCGTCGGGGGAGACTATGAACACGTGTATAAAGATGGGGACAAGGTAATGACCATGAAAATGATCATGGCTGGAGATACCTTCGTTTCAGTGAAACACGCTAACGTTTGGTTAAATGCCACTTCCAACAATGCTGCACTCTTCGCTGAATACAAGATACCTGTCAATGCAGTCGAATGGGTGGCAGCCCTTCGGCTCGACTACAACCAGGCCGCTTCCGGCGACACCTTCCGGTTGGTCAGGGAAGGCGTGGCATATTTTGATGATCTGACTTCCGGTTTTTTCAACGTAAGTTTCAGCCTGGGGATCAAAAAGCAACTCACCGGATGGCTTTCCCTCAGGGCCTCCCTGGGTAAAGGATCAAGAAGTCCTTCACTGTTGGAACGGTACATCAGGCTTATGCCGGTACAGTACGACGCTTACGACTACCTGGGCAATCCTCAACTGAAACCCGAGGAGAACTACCAGGCCGATGTAGCTTTTGATTTCACCACCCCGGACCTGGGTCTTTTGTCGGTGGGCGGTTTTTTTTCCTGGATCCGGAACTACATCATCGGGAAAGTACTTCCACCTTCCCTCATCAAACCCTCCACTCAGGGAGCGCCAGGAGTGAAGCAGTTTTTCAACACCAATGGGGCATATCTTACCGGTTTTGAGCTCTCCTGGCAATCACCGGTCGGGAAACAGTGGGAGGTAGTTGCGACTGCGGCAGCGACATACGGATTCGAACCGGAAGCAATGAAATACATTGTTTCGGGCGGTCAGGTTGTGGGACAGGAGACAGTGAAAAATGATCCTCTCCCGGAAATCCCCCCCCTGGAGGGATCCATTGGTTTTTCATGGAAATTCTTCAAAGATAAACTGATCCCGGGGGCTACCATCCGGTTTGTAAGCCCGCAATACCGCATTTCTCAATCCTATGGAGAACAAAACACCCCGGGGTTCGTCACCGCAACCTTGTCGATCACCTATAAACCCTGCCGGTTTGCGACCCTTTCAGGAGGAATCAACAATCTGTTCGACACCCCCTATTATGAGCATCTGAACCGCAGGATGGTGGGCAGTACGGAACGGCTGTTTGAACCGGGACGGGTACTCTATGGTACTGTCACACTTCAGTTCTGAAACGCACACAGCCATTCTGTTTATCCTCATCGACCGTAGGAAGTAACCATCCTGAGAAGGTTTCCTGAGGAGGTCTGAATCTGCAGGAAATAAATTCCCGGCGAAGGGTTGGCAACCGGGATAACCGTTTTTTTCTCCGCTATATCCCGGGAATAGAGAAGGTGGCCGGAAGCATCGTAAAGGGAAGCTCTGATGCTCTCCGAAGATTGAATATCAGGAAGTTCCATCGTGAAACGGTTATTGAAAGGAACGGGATACAGGGCAACCTGCCCGAGTACATCAGGGGAATTAAATCCTACGCATTGCTCTACTGGCCTTCGCCAGAGGCCGTTCCCACAGCATTGACCCGCGAAAACCCAGGGTCCGCAAACGGCCATCGAGTAAATGGTCATGTCATGGAAGCCTTCATTGCACTTGATCCAGTTCAATCCATTGTCGGGAGTATAAAAAACACCTCCGCCGTCGGTACCGATGAAAAGTTTATCTCCATAAGGGGTATAAGAGCGTACATCATACAACAGGGTACCATTGACGTCGCTCCATTCCATGGCGCCAGGCTCAAGAATGCGGAATCCTCCCATCGAACCGGCCCAGATCCTTCCGTTCCAGGTGTAAAGCGATTTGATATAAAGAGAGGCAAGTCCATCATTGATGGGGAACCATGAGTTCCCGTTATCCACTGAACGATAGACGCCATTGCCCATCGTTCCGGCATATAACTCATCACCGCGTGATGCAAGGGCATGAATTTCAGGATTTTCCAAACCGTTGTTTACAGGGTTCCAGGAGTTTCCTTCATTCTGCGAAACGAAAACTCCGCCATCGAAAGTAGCTGCGAACAGGCCATAATCATTGCTGCACAATGCCGAAACCTGGTAACCCGTAAGCCCTTCACAGGCCGGGTTCCATGACAAACCCCGGTCGGTGGTCACGTATATCCCGGAATCGGTAGCGGCAAAGAGCTTATCTCCCAATGTTAAAAGATCCCTGACGATCGGATAGGCCAGTCCCTCGCCAGATTCATTCCAGGTGGCTCCATGATCGGTCGAAACATAGATTCCCTCCAGGGTTCCTTCAAAGATGGTATCGCCACACACTTCCATTGTGTACACGTTGCCATGGCCTGGATTACAAAGGGTCCACTGGGCAAAAGCCGGAAGATTGATTACCAGGAAAAACCAGAAGATCAGGTATCGTTGTTTCATAAGGGTTTGATTACGATGCGAAAATACAAATTTCCGGGGTAGCCAGCCTGTGTGACGCTGTGAAACTTGACTTTTCCCGTGATTATTTGAAAAAGGGCAGGGCTGGGTCGATTATCTCTGGCCTCGCCCCCGGTATGACAAAGCCAGAGAAGAAAAGTTCTTTTGTTAAAAAAAGTGTTGTCCGGGGTGAAGTATTCATCGTAGGAACCGGGATTTATTTCAAGTGACCTTTTACAAGAAATTCTACCGGGCTTAGCGGTGAAATTAAAAGTTCTTTAACTTTACCAAAAAATCGTAAAACCAGATCCATGAAAAAACTGTTTACGCTCTTTGGGGCTTTTTCCCTGATTGTTTTCCTCTCTTACGGGCAGCAGGAGGCCCCTAAACCCATTGTTATCCAAGCGACCTACTTTGATGTCTCTCCGCCGTTACGGGAAATGGTTAAGAACCTTCCCGATGAAGCGGACAGGACCTGGAAAGACGGGGTGGTGAAAAATATGCTCCATCACGAGCGTTTTCGTTCAGCAGATACAGATGATCCCCGTGCTTCTGATCCCATGGTTCAATCGTGGAACGGACCACGGGAAACAGACTCAGTCGAACAATCTTTTGACGGGGTCGGAAATACGATGGGTTTGTGCCCGCCGGATACCGACGGTGACGTGGGTCCTGATTACTATTTCCAGGAAGTCAACTGTAAATACGCCATTTATAGCAAAACCGGAACCCTGGTATTGGGCCCCCTGAACAACAGTTCCATCTTTTCCGGAATGCCCAACAACAGCAATGATGGCGACGGAATCGTGCTGTACGACGAAGAGGCTGACCGCTGGCTCTTTTCACAGTTTTCATTGCCCAATTACCCAAGTGGCCCCTTCTATGAAATGGTGGCCATCAGTGCTACCGGCGATCCCACTGGATCGTGGTACCGTTACCAGTTCCAATTTAGCGATATGCCCGACTACCCGAAGATTGGTGTTTGGCCCGATGGTTATTACATGACCATGAACCGTTTTTCAGCCAACAGCCTGAACTATGTCGGCACCGGCGCCGTTGCCATGAACCGGACCAAGATGCTGGCGGGTGACCCTACAGCCAACATGGTCACTTTCTCATTGAATGCAGCCACCGAGCCGTACGCCGTACTTCCGGCCGATTGTGACGGGACTTTCCCTCCGGTGGGCACCCCTAACTATTTTACCTATCTGAATGATAGTCCCGACCGTCTTGGAATGTATGCTTTCCACGTGGACTGGACCAACCCGAGCGCTTCTACTTACCAGCAACATGCTTTGCTCAATGTCAGCGCTTTTAACGGGAACATCACCGGTGGTATCGTTCAAAAAGGTACCTCCGTGAAACTCGATGCCCTCTCCGGTCGTTTAATGTTCCGGTTACAGTTCCGCACTTTCGAAGATCACTTTTCAATGGTTGCTTGCGGAACCGTGAACGTAGGTTCCAACAAGGCCGGAATACGGTGGTTTGAACTTCGGAAAACCGGAACCGACGCATGGTCCATCTATCAGCAAGGTACTTACGCACCCGATGCCCACTCGCGCTGGATGGGCAGTATTGCCATGAACCCTGCAGGCGATATTGCCCTGGGTTACTCTATCTCCAGCAGCACCAAATTCCCGTCGGTTTACTACACAGGCCGTTTAGCCGGCGACCCGCTGAATGAAATGACCGTCCAGGAAGGGGTCATCAAAGAAGGTCTTGGCTCCCAAACCAATACCTGGAGCGGTACCCCGAGCCGCTGGGGCGATTACAGCGCCATGAACGTCGATCCCTCCGACCCCTCAAAATTCTGGTACACCCAGGAGTATTACCAAACCACCAACGCGTCGAACTGGAAAACCCGCATCGGTTGCTTCACCCTGAATGCCGCAACAACCTTTTCTCTGACAGGAGTAGTCACCTACCCCGGCCCCACCCCCACCCCGCTGGCCGGTATCACCCTTAACCTCAAAAACAATGAGGGTTCGGTGATCGCTACGACCACCACTTCAGCCTCAGGAAGCTACTCCTTCGGCGGATTGATCAATGGGAATTATACCCTGGAACCGGCTACTGCCAAACCCTGGGGCGGCGTCACAGCACTTGATGTATTGCTTTACCGTAAACATATCGGCAACATCGCTCTCCTTGAAGGAATCTTTCTGGCCTCCGGTGATGTGAACGGTTCAGGAAGCCTTACCGCAGCCGATGTACTACTGATCAAAAAGAGAATCGGCGGCGTCACCAACTCTTTTACCGTTGGCGACTGGCTCTTTAACAACACGCCTGTAACGATCAGCGGAGCAAACACTTCGCTGAATTTCAACGGTTTATGTTATGGCGATGCCAACGCATCCTATGTCCCATCGGGTAAAGGAAACAGCACCCCGGAAGTTACCAAAGCAACTTCCGGCGCTCTGACGATAGGCACCATCGATCCCGCAGAAGGAGAAGTTGTGATCCCCGTTTATGCCAACGATCTCCAAAACATGGGATCCTTCCAGTTCTCCATCAGCTATGATCCTTCGAAACTCACATTTACCGGGGCTGACACATGGTACGAGGGAATCGATAATGTGTTGACAGGTGTTCCCGTTCCGGGCCAACTGACCTTTGTATGGGCTGCAGACCTGAAAGGAATCACTGTCAATGACAAACCATTGTGTCATCTTCATTTTATGACCAAAACAACCGAACCGGCACTGGTAATCTGGAACACTTCCCCCACACCCCTGGAATTCTCCGATTACGACGGGAACCTCTTCACGCCGGCTCTGCTGAATGGGGGTATCGGAAACTTGATGGGCGTGGAAAACCTCTCGCAGGATGCCCTGCTGGTTTATCCAAATCCTGTAAAAGATTACCTGATCCTCCGTTCCATGGAGAACATGGTGGGCGTGAAGGTCTATACCACCACCGGGAAACAGCTCCTTGAACAGGCGTTGAGCGGTAAAGAGAGCCGTATCTCCACCACCAGCCTCCCGACAGGGATCTATGTCGTGAGGGTTGAAACCAAAGCCGGTACCATTAACCGCAGCATCCTGATTGAAAAATAGGACTTGTTTGCAAATCCGGACTACAAATCGCAGAACCTTCACCAGGGCTTTCCTCCTGCTCCTCCTCATGGAGATGATGACCGGATGCAACGTGACAAAAAACTTTGCACCCAACGAATACCTCCTGACCGGAAACAGGATCAAACTGACTCCCCGGTCGGTACCGGCCGAAGATCTGGACCCTTACCTTCAGCAAAGACCCAACAAGAAACTTCTGGGGTTATTCCGGACCAACATTGCCTTTTATAACCTGGGAAGCCAGGGAGAAGATTCGAAATTCAAGAAATGGCTCAGGACCAAGGTGGGAACCGCCCCGGTTTTGCTGGATACAGGCATGATAACCGTCACTGCAAAGCAGATGGGAATGTATCTTACCAACAAAGGTTATTTTCATTCCACCATCAGAGATACGGTCATTTTCCATAAAAAGAAAGCCATTGTTGAATACCTGGTGAAAACAACAAAACCTTACACGGTCAGAGAGATCTATTATGCCATACCCGATACCCAGGTGGCCCGGTTCGTGTTCCGCGACACGACCAGAAGCCTCATCCGGAAGGGTGCAAATTTTGATACTTACCTGCTCGACAGTGAACGGAGCCGGATCACCTCCAACCTTCAGAATTACGGTTTTTACAACTTCTCGAACATCTATATCGTTTACCGGGTCGATACCAACTTAAATCAAAAACGTGTCGCGATCACCCTTGAGATCACCAACCCGGTAGCCCCCTCCATCGGAAATTTCGGACTCGCGCTGCCAGTTCCTCACAAAAGATACTTTATCAACAAGATTTTTGTTTATCCCGAATTCGATCACCTGATGACCGATACCATGCGCTACGACACGCTGGTTAAGCATTATGAGAGTGCCATCAAAGGACAACCGCCGGGTACTTTCTACTTTCTCACACGTAATAAATTCAAAGTCAAACCCCGAACCATAGCCCAGTCCATTTTTCTCTATCCGGGAGGCACCTACAACCTGACTGACATCAATCAAACCTATTCGCAACTATCTGGTTTACAGGTATTTCGTTACATCAACCTGGAATTTGAGGAGACCCCCGATCCGTCGCCGATAAGAGGCCCCGGAAAAGATATCCTCAATTGCAAAGTGGAGTTGTCACGATCGCCGGCACACTCTTTTACCGTGACCACCGACGGAACCAACTCGGGCGGGGCTTTCGGGATACAAGGTAATATAGGATACCAGAATCGCAATGTGTTCAGGGGAGCACAACTTTTCAGGATCAACCTCAGCGGATCCCTTCAGATGCAAGCTTCGGGAAGCACCGGAGGCTCTGCCTTCTTCAACACCATCGAGCTGGGCGCGAACGCTTCACTCACTTTTCCCCAGTTCCTGCTACCCATCCGCCCTGAAAAAATGTCGAAAAATTTCAAACCCAAAACGACCATCACCGTGGGGTACAATTACCAGCATCAGCAGGACTACGATCGGCACATCTCCAACATCACTTTCGGATACACCTGGATGCAGAATGAAAAAATCCGCCACATCCTCAACCCCGCTGAAATTTCTCTGGTCAGGGTCTTTGCCGATGCTTATTTCGACTCTGTCATCAATTCACAATCCGACCGGAGACTCAGGAATCAGTATACCGATCACATTGTGGCAGGACTGAAATACAGCTTTACTTTCAGCAACCAAAAGGTTAACAAAGTCAAAGATTTCTTTTATATCCGCTCCAATTTTGAGACAGGCGGCAACCTGATTTACGCGATCGACAAACTCTTCAACCTTAAAAAGAGCGATAGCGGGATGTACAATTTCTTCGGTTTACCCTATTCACAATACATCCGTCCCGATGTCGATTTCCGCTACTTTAACATCCTGGGCAATAAATTCTCGATGGTTTACCGGTTTTATGGCGGGATCGGGATTTCGTACGGAAACTCCACCGTGCTGCCTTTCGAAAAGGCTTTCTTTGCGGGTGGCGCCAACGGTATGCGGGGATGGAAGATGTACTACCTTGGGCCCGGAAGCTATCATTCGGAGGAGGAAAACACTTTCAATCAAATCGGCGACATCCAACTGGAAGCCAACATCGAATACCGGTTTCCCATCTACCAATGGATCCGCGGAGCACTCTTCGTTGATGCCGGCAATATCTGGTTATTGAAAGAGACGGCCGATCTGCCGGGAGGAAAATTCTCTTTTCCCGGATTCTTTAAACAAGTGGCCATTGACGCGGGATTTGGAATCAGGCTTGATTTTGACTTCTTCATCTTCCGTCTCGATCCTGCCATCCCGCTAAGGGTGCCCTGGTATCCTGAAAATGACCGTTGGTACTTCGATAAAATGCAGTTAAAGGATATCGTCTGGAATTTTGGGATCGGTTATCCTTTCTGAACCTCAATGACTGTATAAATACCCTTCATTGCGGTATCCCTGGCCCTCCTTGTAATACCAGTCACGATAAGCGGAACCGTCACTTTCCGTCCAACCACCGAATTTGGGATAGCCCCGGATGAGGGCCGATCCTTCGGTGAGGTAGCTGAATTCGCCCGGAAAATGCAAAGCCCAGGGCAGGTTGTTGCGGTTCTTGTAATATCTGAATATCAAAGGCTGCGAATTATCGGAAAGTGTTCCAAACAAGGTAGTATCCGCCAGGGCAGTGGGAGGATGATCGGGAAGATGGATTTCATGGCTCCGGTCGCCATCGGTGAAAATGAAGGGGTTGAAGGGAGGGAGACCGAACATGATCACCGGAATTGATTGGTTTTCAGGCAATACAATGCGAAGAGACAAGGTATCCGGCTTCCTGTAAGCAACTCCCGGTACAGTATTGACGGGCCCCGGAAGATCACCTCCTTCAAAGAGGCTTCTCCCGTCATCATAAGCGATCACTATCATCGTACCCGGGACCGATTCATATCCTTTCAGTTCCGTATGAATTGTCCCCGTGGTGAGGCGGGATCCGCTCACCGTGTCGAATAAGGAAGGATCCAGCCGGAATTGGATTCCAAAACCATTGTGACGGGTACTCCCGGCCGCTTCCTGAACCAGGGTAATGTCAACTTCAACCACCTGGTTGAAAAAATTGGTGATGTAGTTGCAACGGTAACGGATTACTACATCATTGTAGTCATAATTGCTCTCTCCCGGCCAGGAATCGTTGAAAACCAACGTCGCGAAATGATTTTCCGAGGGGAAATAATTATTGAATGATTGAGCAGTATCCGCCGGGTAGTCATCGAATGCATCGGGTATGTAGTCCCAGTCACTGTCGGTGGTGGTATCTCGTTCCAACCCTTCAAAAACAGTAATTAGAGCGTTGTCAGAGATAGTAACTTCACGAACGACGGCAGTACCTTGAGAAAAGGTCTTTACCACTGCTTTTTCCGCATCCATCGGGAAAACCATGTTGGTCACGAAAACGCCGGTGGAGTCCGTGGCCCCGGCAAAAGTGCGTTCTCCCGGTGACTGTACACTGCCTTGATAAATATCGAACCGGACATGGGGTATCGGATGGCCATTCCCATCCAGTGCTGTGATTCGTACTGCGACTTCCCGTGTAAGCGACCAGTTGAAAAGCCGCTCGATGATGAGTCCGTCCATTCCCGAAGAAATACCCGGAAGATCGTTGTCAGCAGTATCTTTTTTGCATTGAGTGAAGATCAAAAGCGCTGACAACAGGAGGAAAGACTGAAGAAGCGGCTTGTTCGCAGGGTGGATCAATGGTTGTATATCTTCGAACTGTTTCTGTAGCCGACGGCGGTATTGACGTACCAATCGGGATAAAGGGCGCCTCCGCTCTCAGCCCATGCGTTGAACTTCAGGTAACCCGTGTTGATGGCTTCTTTTTCGTAGAGATAGCTGAACTTATCGGAGATGTTGATGGCCCAGGGTAAATTGGTTTGCGTCTTATAATAGCGGCCAATTGCCGGGTTGCTGTCGTCGGAATAATCTCCCCAATCGGAGCCGTCAACCAGATCGGTGGGAGGGTAATCGGGTAGATGGACTTCCCTTACACGGTTACGGTCGATAATGATGAAAGGATTGTAGGGAGGAAGTCCGATGTCCGATTGTGGAACCGGTTGGCTCAGGGTAACGACGACGTTAAGGGTATCAGGGATAACATAAGGAGCTCCGGGTTCTGTATTGGTCCCAATCCCGCCTCCGGCAGGGGGAAGCAGATCCCAGGCATCATCAAACACCACGATGACCGCTTTACGTTGGCCGGATTCAACGCCATTGGCAGCAACATTGATGAAACCATGCCTGAGTTCGTTACCGGAAACCGATTGTACCAAATTTGCAGCGAGGTTCATCTGGAAAGCAAAACTATTATGGAGGGTAGCGCCCATGGCTTCGGGGATCAGTTCGGCATGAACTTCTACCACCTGGTTCAGGGCATTGGTGATCTGATTAAAACGGTAACTGATTACCAGATCGTTAAAATCATAGTCGCCCTGGCTGGGGTAAAGGTCTTCGAAGGCCAGTGATCCGTAGCCGGACTTATTGGGGTAATAATTGTTAAAAGCTTTGAGGGGATTTGATGGATAATCATCCGTCACGTCGGGCACGCCATCGCCGTCGGTGTCGGTCTGTGTTGTCGAAACCAGTGGCATGCCATCGGTGTTTATACCGGTAACCGGGTTGGCCTTGATGTAAAGAATACCGTCGTTGAAATCCTGGTCCGACCCCTGGTCGCGACGCCAGTCTTCAAAACCTAATAAGATTGAATAGCGCGTGGCATCCCGCAACAGGATGGTGTGCTTTTTCAGGGTGGGATCCGTCTCCGGGTTCAGCGAGGGAATAGAATATATCCGGTACTTTCCGTTGGTAACATTCGATCCGTTCCAACCGTTCGCAAAGATGACCCAGCCCACAGATTTTCCTGCAGGATAGCGGCCCATGTAAACTTTATTCCCGGGATTGAGTCCTCCGCTGCTTCCTGCATTCGACATGTTTGGGAAGACCACTTTGATTGAATCGATGGCTGCAGCATTGGCAGGTGGGTTATCGGTATCAAAGACAAAAAAACCAACAGAATTGGTCCATCCGGCCCCTTCAGTGATATACGTCACCCAGAGATCGCACAATTCGGTCAGGGGAAGGTTATTGGGCACCGTACTGCTTAAATATTCGGGATGGTAAGTCGGAACGGGCTGGTATTCGGGCAAAGTGGCATTCAGGTCGTTCAAAAGAACAGCATCCACGGGATCGTTGGGCGAAACCAGGTAGTTGGGAACACCCTGGCTGTTAAAGGTTCCCAGGTAATAAACACCCGGCAGGGGACTGGGAATGATCTCCGAAGAAGCTTTTTGTTGTAAAGGCTTAGGAGCAAGTCCTCCAAACAATCCGGTAACCTGACCGCCGGTAACGGCCATCACTTGTTCGCGGATCAATCCGACATAATTGTTCGTCACTGTTACTTTCGTCATGTAGGCGGGCAAGGGCTGTGTAGTGGTCCAGGTACCGGTCGCATCAGTAACTCCACCGAACATGTAGACTCCTCCGGAGTCAGGACTGGCAGTGTAAACCCTGAATCTGACGCCTGTCAGGGGATAGTCCCTGTTATCCTTCGCCTGAATTGAAAAAACAATGTTTACTGTGGTGTTCCATTCAAAATTATAAGGAATAACAAGGTCTTTCATGGATTTGACGGGGGTCTCTCCATTCGGGCCGGTGGAATCATCCGATTTTTTACAGGAGATAAAAAACATCGACATCCCGAGAAACAAAATAACCAGTTTCAAGGGGGTAAGGTATTTCAATTTGGGGTTCATAATTTCAAAATTTTATCTGGTCCACAAAAATAAAATGAAACACTGTCCCTATCAAATGATAATGAGTAAAGGCATCACTTTCTTTTGTAATTGTGATGATTTGGTCCTTTAATGTGCCCAGACCGGGAGACATCCCGATCATTTAGGAATAGAATTGATAAAGTTCACGGCAATGAGGCGGTCGTACAGTGTGCCTGTTTCGTGAAGGTACACCATCACGGTGTATTCATTCTCCGTTTCCCAGTGGTTTCCTTCGATAAAGGCAATGTCTCCATAAGGTTTGTCCTTGCCGGCAAGGGCATAGAGATAGTTGTAATAACCTTGTTTAAGGAAAAGGTTCAATTCGTACCCTTTGCGGGTGAAATTGTAGGACATCTGTCCTTCCGGGCCAAGTTCCCCCAGAGTAAGGTCGCCCAGAATATGGAACTGTCCGTTTGTAAGCTGAGAGGGATAAGGCAGGAAGAAATGAACCCAGGCATAATCGGCTTCTGTACTGCTGTTCTCAGCATGTTCTTCATTTTTAACATAATACTGTCCATTCAGGTCCTCATCATAAACATATTGTTTGAATGGACGGGGCAGGTCGGGAAGTAAAAAAACCTGGTTGGTCGTGTCAAAACTGATTTTGGCTATCCTTTCCGACTGGTAGATCAGACTTTTGGTATCAAACGACCGGTATTGGTTGCCACCGTCAAAAACGATGGTTTCGTCGTAACGATAATCGAGTTCATCGCCGCGGATGAAACGCGGTCGCCCTGGTTTGAGCAGGTTATCCCATCTGCCATTTTGCCGGATGATCACTTTGATCTCGCGTGTAATGTCGGTCACACTCAATCCGTTCAGATGAACCACCATATCGATCTGCTGACGTGTCAGGTGGTCTTCCATGCGGCTGCTTTGTACCACGCTGCCGTTTGTCACTACGGGAGAGGTTTCAAATACCATGAACCGCCAGGTGAATGCCGGTCGGAACGGATCCTCTTCGTACACCACAAGAAGATAATTTCCTGAGATGCGCGGGCGCATGTTCGGGGTCGGGAAGAAAGCGGTAAAATGGGTGTATTTCACTGTGGTGTTGTAGGAGTATTCGAACTGATCGATGTTCTCTTCCCTGAATCCGTCGATCACCTCGAGCAGGTCAAGACCAGTAGTGGGAGACCAGTCCGATTCACAATGGAGAACGGTAAACTTGTAACGTTTAATCTCCGGGTCGAGATCATCAAAATCGATCCGGATCTGTTCATCGGAATGAAGGCGGATAATCGGTGCCGAGAGCTCGAATC
>Ga0209098_1001997_pt1 | contig 18471 bp, 17 predicted proteins | sample AD_JPNHW1_MetaG_FD_184429 | JGI IMG/M metagenome (GOLD analysis project Ga0209098, IMG submission 184429) | Active sludge microbial communities of municipal wastewater-treating anaerobic digesters from Japan - AD_JPNHW1_MetaG (SPAdes) (version 2) | ecosystem: Engineered > Bioreactor > Anaerobic... | reverse complement strand
ATGAGACAATTAGCGCCAAAACTGAAACAGTCTTAATCCTTGTTTTGTTGGAATATGTAAGGATACCTTTCTTAAGAAGAATATGGTCACCCGCAATGGTATGTCTTAATCCTTGTTTTGTTGGAATATGTAAGGATACTCACATTTAAGGCGGGGAAACATTACTTCTATATGTGGTCTTAATCCTTGTTTTGTTGGAATATGTAAGGATACCCTACCAAAGAGATGATCAGGGGATCTAAAAGATATGTCTTAATCCTTGTTTTGTTGGAATATGTAAGGATACTTCTGAACGGTGGAGTTACACCAGTTGAACAATTGTCTTAATCCTTGTTTTGTTGGAATATGTAAGGATACGCTGTGCTTATACCTTATCAGCTACCTTAATGTCTTAATCCTTGTTTTGTTGGAATATGTAAGGATACACAGCATGGGCGCCGATGGGACATTTACTTGCATTAGGTCTTAATCCTTGTTTTGTTGGAATATGTAAGGATACACGGTATTTTAGTTACCAAAACCGAATTTGGGCATGTCTTAATCCTTGTTTTGTTGGAATATGTAAGGATACCCTGCTGCTATGACCAGTGGCGGATTACGAGTACGTCTTAATCCTTGTTTTGTTGGAATATGTAAGGATACTGGCGTTACACTAACAAAAAGCATTTAGACCTTTTTAGTCTTAATCCTTGTTTTGTTGGAATATGTAAGGATACCATTACAAGTACTCTCTAATGATATCTAAAACACTTAGTCTTAATCCTTGTTTTGTTGGAATATGTAAGGATACACGGAGTAAAATTCCTGTAACCTGGAAACAAATTAAGTCTTAATCCTTGTTTTGTTGGAATATGTAAGGATACGGTGTTGCACTGTATTTCAGCAGAGACTATTTGGGTAAGTCTTAATCCTTGTTTTGTTGGAATATGTAAGGATACTGATAAAGAGTAACAGGCATTGTATATTGCATAAAGGTCTTAATCCTTGTTTTGTTGGAATATGTAAGGATACCTTTTCTTTTTTGCTTTTAATGCATTGAGCATTCAACTAGTCTTAATCCTTGTTTTGTTGGAATATGTAAGGATACACCCAAAGAGATTATTTTAAAAGCCGACCCACGTTCATCGTCTTAATCCTTGTTTTGTTGGAATATGTAAGGATACAACTTTATTTGGTATTAACCCGGGAAAAAGTGACAGTCTTAATCCTTGTTTTGTTGGAATATGTAAGGATACACGTATTATGTTCATATACGGCGTCACAGGTAATGAGTCTTAATCCTTGTTTTGTTGGAATATGTAAGGATACTCACACTCGGAAGGTGAATGCTGTTCAGGATGGGTCTTAATCCTTGTTTTGTTGGAATATGTAAGGATACTATTCTAATTATTATCTTTATCACTTCAATAATAGTGTCTTAATCCTTGTTTTGTTGGAATATGTAAGGATACTCAATGATTGTCAGCGAACCTTCGGTAGCTGAAACCAGTCTTAATCCTTGTTTTGTTGGAATATGTAAGGATACTTACAGAGTTACGGGCTCACAGGAAAGTCTGGATGCAGGTCTTAATCCTTGTTTTGTTGGAATATGTAAGGATACACAGTTAAGAAAAATTAAAAAACATGAAATAGTAATGTCTTAATCCTTGTTTTGTTGGAATATGTAAGGATACCAATACCAAATTGGCTATCCTCAATCAGTTGTGCATAGTCTTAATCCTTGTTTTGTTGGAATATGTAAGGATACCAAAAATGGAAGTTATGCGCTATGTAGAAGTCAACGTCTTAATCCTTGTTTTGTTGGAATATGTAAGGATACAATTTTGAAATTTCGTAGCAGTTTCCGCGGTGTCTTAATCCTTGTTTTGTTGGAATATGTAAGGATACTGGCAACGAAAACAATTCTTACAGCGTACTGTATGAAGTCTTAATCCTTGTTTTGTTGGAATATGTAAGGATACCAGTTGCTTTCACGCAGTATACGGCTACTGGCAAGAAGAGTCTTAATCCTTGTTTTGTTGGAATATGTAAGGATACAACATCTTATTGCGCGATTGGAACATTACTGTTCGTCTTAATCCTTGTTTTGTTGGAATATGTAAGGATACATCAAATCACAGCCGGTGTACAGAAAGGCAAAAGTCGGTCTTAATCCTTGTTTTGTTGGAATATGTAAGGATACAAGGAGATTCTGACCCAAAGGAAAGCGTTAAAGTGTCTTAATCCTTGTTTTGTTGGAATATGTAAGGATACATTGAAACAGTTTGCCGTAAAAACGACCTGAAACAAGGTCTTAATCCTTGTTTTGTTGGAATATGTAAGGATACACCATCAGCTTAGACATGGACAAATATAATGTGTCTACTGTCTTAATCCTTGTTTTGTTGGAATATGTAAGGATACCATGAAAAAGCTAACCATTACAACAGGAACAATTAGTCTTAATCCTTGTTTTGTTGGAATATGTAAGGATACGCAAGAAGCTTAAATGTAAAAGCTACTTCTATTGTGTCTTAATCCTTGTTTTGTTGGAATATGTAAGGATACAATCAGAAAAATACCTACTATTCTTTGCATTTGATGAAGGTCTTAATCCTTGTTTTGTTGGAATATGTAAGGATACAACTAATAAATTTTGATAAACTCAAAGAGCTTTGTCTTAATCCTTGTTTTGTTGGAATATGTAAGGATACATATGTCAGCAAGCATTTTAAGAGAAGTTGTAGCAGTCTTAATCCTTGTTTTGTTGGAATATGTAAGGATACGGTTCAAGTCCTATTCTCTCCACTAATCTTAAATAGTCTTAATCCTTGTTTTGTTGGAATATGTAAGGATACAATGTGGATTAATATCTGAACATATAGGTAGTGACAGTCTTAATCCTTGTTTTGTTGGAATATGTAAGGATACATGGTATTGCTGATGCTACAAAACATTTTAATAAGTCTTAATCCTTGTTTTGTTGGAATATGTAAGGATACTGTACGTATCGTAAGTGTTTGGTAACTAATATTTTACAAAGAACTTGATGGGCGTAATGCTTAAAAAAAAGGTACATTTTTGAGGGGTGCAAATTTACTAATTTTTATAATGCTGTTTATAATTATTATCAGCAGGGTTTCTAAAATATTAAAGTGTTTTTATTTTTCAAAATTATATCAAAATTAATATTATTTCCAATAATTTTCATAGCCCTGAGCTCATCGGTTGAAACCGGCACCAGTATTATGCTATCATCGTTTTCGTACATCGAATTTACCTGATTTAATGTGCCTGAAATTTCCGAAAACCTTTCGCGTGTGGTATTTGCCAAAAAAATGGATTTCTGGATACGCGTACAGCCTTTCCGTTCGAGATATTTTGCTATATAAGAACGCACTTTGTCGTTCTCTATGTCATACATTATGAAAAATAACATATCCGTGGTTTTTTTTCTGGTATTGACGATGCCTAAAATTTTTTCAATTCTGGACTCTAAGGGCTCCATATCATCGATAAAAATCTTATGCGAAAGTGCAAGATTAGATGATATGCCTGCCTTTTTTAGCTTGTTCAGTTTTTCTATAAACGAAACCTCCGGTGTTTTTTGTTTTCGTGGCATATCACATTAATAGTTCACATAAAATTTTTTGTACTATATCCGCTAATTCTTCGTTGCTCCCTTTTTTTGGGGTTTTTACAACCGTAAAGCCTTTTTTTCCATAAAAAATGTTCAGTTCTGCCCATAAATTATTTACAGTAAACACCATTTTCTTTCCATAATTTATGTTCTCAACGCTTTTTATCTGTATGTCAAACTCCTCAACACGCCTGGCAACCTGGTCCATGATCTCATTCAGTGTTTCCGGGACAAAAATAATTTTTGGAGGTTTGACCCTGATATTCGGATTTAACCTGCGCCTGATTTCTTCAAGAACCTCAGACTCCACGGGTCCAGCCTTTTCTTTTAGGTCGGGTTGTACAAATTCTTCTTCGTTTATCAGTTTTAACGCATCTTTTGTTTCTACCTGATTCTCGAAATTCACAAAGGTTTCCATCGCTATCATTTCTGCATCAGGGTTGTAGTAAGCCTTATAATCTATACTTAAAAAACAGGCACGTGTAACATCCGAGGTGCGTTTGTCAACAACCTGGTCTAACCCGTATTGCTTTGAAAAAGCATAAGCAAATATCTTGTAAAAAACACTAAACTGTCCGTGGTCATAGCAAGGTGCCGTTAAATTAAATAGTAATTTAATCCCGTTATTCGACGGGGAAATAAAAGCCATTGCAACACGTTGGTCGGTACAAATTTTTTGCTTGAGCGCAGCAACTTCGAGTTCTTTTTCTCTAACATGATCAATATCAATAACAAAATGCGAAATGTGGGCAAAGTTTTCGGTGCGGCGGTATGCAGGATTAAAAAATCCGCAAACGAAATACGGGAGCATGGTTTTTAGTTGCCGGTATTTTTGCTGATCAATTGTCTGTATGGTCCTAAGACGGTTGATAGCAGTAATCAGAATGTCATCCGGATTAGTGATGATTTGGTACAAATTATTCAAATCCCCTTTTACCAAAGGATCATTGGGCGAGGTTATGTTGCGTCCGATCTGTATCATAACAATCAGTTTTTCAAAAACATTTGCGCTAAATTCTGTGCATATAATTCGATGTGCATCGCACGGCTGCGGTCGAGTCCGTTCATATTGATTATTTCGGCCAGATAATCGTTGAAAGACTGTATTAATATTCGCCGTCCCAAGGCTTCGAGCCAATAAGAACCGTCGGGTTTAACACTATAACAATCTTCATTTATCGCCTTTTGCATACATAAGCTAAAAACCACATAATCAACCCATACCCTGAAAATTTCTATGATGTCGAAAACCAGTACGGGCCTGTTATAATCATCGCGGTGAAAAATACCGACATAAGGGTCGATACCCGCTTTGATCAAAGCACCTTCAATTTTTCCGTACAACATCCCATAAGCATAATTGAGCAGACAATTAAAAATATCAAGGGCCGGATGTTGCGATCGTAATGAAAACTTATAATCGTCCGGCAAAAAAACACCTATGGTTTCGAAATAAATTTTTGAAGCAGCCCCTTCCCATCCTCTGAGGCTGGGAGCTATGTCTGCCACTGCATTGCCTGTGAGTTTTGAAATTTTTTTACGGTAGTCGTTAAGCCTGTTTATCGAGGCATTTATTTTTGCTTTGTTATCAAAATTATCCGGCATCAACGAGTAAAGTAAGGCTGCCTGATTATCTATTTTTTGCATGATAATTTTTTTTATCCATGCGACAGCGTTTTCAGAAAGCGTAAAATCAAGCTGGTTTCGTCGGATGGTTGATATTGAGCCATATTTAACACTCCACAGCCGGCCTACGGGCATGCCGCTAAAATCAACAAACAACACCTCGATACTGTTTTCGATGGCCATAAGGGCCGCATCAGACGTAATAGAAGCGCCTTTTGATATAGTAATGGACTTGATATGATCGGGGGGTATCATTTGCCTTCCGTCCTTATGAATGATAACAAAAGAGTTGTTCTCTTTAGAAAGGCTGGTTCCGTAGGTGTTTAAAACTAAATTCATTCTTTTCAGGCTTAGGTAATACAAAGGTTAGGCGAAAGCGATAGCCTGCTGATGCAGCGCGAAATGGCTGTATAGGTCCACCGAAAGGTATTTTCTTTTGCAGTAGGATTAAACAATGCTTTTTCAAGTGCAATGTACACATCGTTCCATTCGCCGCCCTGCGCCTTATGACAGGTTATGGCATATCCGTATTTTACACGCAGGGCATTCAGATAGGGATCGGCAACTATAAATGAAACAAAATCGGGATGCCTGGGTGTAATGTTAACTTTCTTCATGCGGATGATAAAATCAACATAAAGATTGTATTCCTGCTCCATGTCGAGGCTGGGCGCGTTAGAATACAGCAAATCTTCAATAATAAAAGCAGTAAAAATTTTACAACCGTCACTATCGTTAAAAGATGCGGAGATTTTCAGAAAAGTTAATCCTGCCCTGTGCTCGGTTTCGTTTGAAACATCCGTAACAACAATATGCTCGCCGTTGGCCAGGTTGTATTTATAATTGTTTTGTACCACCATCAGCAGTTCATTTTTCTGTATGTGTATTTTGCCGGGGAAAAGCAGGTTGCGGGTTCTAACATTAATATCGAGGGCGAGCGCATTGGTATAGGTTAAAAAAATTGCATTATCAACACCAACCTTATGAATGCTCAGCACATAATCGCTTATCATTTTATCAATACCGGATGCTACCCTTATATCCGAAAACCCTGATGCCTTAATTTTCATGTAGGGGAAGGTGGCAGAAGCAATGGTTTCGCGCAGACGCTGCGTGTTAAATGAAATACCTGAGTTGTCGCCGAAACGCATTACTTTGGTTAAGTTTACCTGATTTACGGATTTGCCAAAATTCTTATACAGGTATTCTTCTTTGAAACAGGGCGAAAAAAGAGTATTAATAGGTGGCAGCTGGCAAGGGTCGCCTAAAAAAATAACTTTTCTGTTTCCGGTAAACCTGAAAAAATCGGTGAGTAATTTTCCTGTTCCGAAATCAATAAAAACGCCCTGCGTAAAATGGTCGGAAATCATAGAGGATTCATCCACTATGTACACCGTATTTTCTTTTGCTGTATTTGATCTGGGTCTAAAAACCAGCCTTCTTATTTTATTTTCATCGTCGGTTTCTTCCACATCCAGTTCAAAGATATGCCTGTGCACGGTTTCGGCCATGCATCCGGCTTTTTCGCTAACAATTTTAGCGGCCCGGCCTGTGGAGGCGAGCAGTACAAGCGGTATGTTTAACGAGTCGAGGTATTTAATCAACGTGCCGGCCAGCATAGTTTTGCCGGTACCGGCATGTCCTTTTAAAATAAAAACATTATGTTTGCTCTCATGAACAAATGCCTGTAACAGCAGTGCTGCAATATCCTGGTCGGCATTGAACGAAAAAGGGGTGTAATCGGAGAGTTGGGACATGGTAGGGAATATTAATAAAAACCATATTTTATATTAATATTGCCTGAACCTACAGAAACCAAATTCAGATGATTTAACATTTCCTTTATTTAAAACCTGACGCTCTGTAGTGGAAGCAATGCAAATGATATTATTGTGTTTCAGGAGTCCGACCAGCTGGAAGGAAAAAGTCAGTTCACCCATTATATGAACAGCATTATTTGGATCGTTAGTTTTATTAAAAATTTTAATAATTTTTTTAAAATACGATTCGGCTAATTGTAAAATATAAAACTCATCACCTTCCGGATCTACTGACGGAAAAGGTAAATCATAAATCTTACCGAATTGTTTTATTGCTTCTGATTTTTGACTTCCATCCCAGTTTTCCGAAGGATGGTTTGAGAGGTTAATGAGCATTTATTTAATATTTAACATATCAGCAAATGATTTGTTTTCTATTATATCATTACGGGAAATTATTTTAATATTACTTAATTCAGCACGTTCAATATGCGGCTTCAGATTTTCAATAATGCACCCTTTATCATCGTTTATTGGAGCTAGAGTAAAAATAGAAGTATTCGCGAACAAACCAAACTTTGTCTTTAAGGCATCGGATTTATATATTATCTCAGATAATAGATTTTTTGTATTTTTCTTTGCTTCTTTTTCTCCGTTTTTCTCCACAAGTAAGGTTTGAATATGATAAAAAGAAGTTTTACATTCAATAATAAACAATTTCTGCTCAAAAATAAATATTACATCAATTTCATTCCGTACATTTTTCTTTTTAAGTTCATACCCTTTTCCGATTTCCTCATCATCAAGTTTCAGTTCATCTTTAACCTTGTAGTACACATATTCTTCAAACCAATCCCCTGTTAAATAGCGTGCTTCATGTTTACTAATTTCATTATTGCTTTTTGGTTTGAATTCAAAATAATCCAATAATTCGTCTAACCCTTTAATGGAATTTATTGGAGTCATACTGATATTTCTTTTATTTTGCAATACAGATAAAACCGGTTTAATAATTTCAGGGTCTGCTTTCAGATATTTTTTCAGGGTAATTTCTGATTTTTTTTTATCAAGCAGTGGATTGCTTTTTTTAACCTCAAACCCATAAGCGTTTAAATATTCCGTCAGAGTTAGTTTTGATTTCATTTCAAACTCCCTTACTCCAAAAGCCGGGAAAACTTTCAAATATTGTTTTTTATGACCAGTAACATAAAATATTTTCGCCCCCATTCTTTTAAAAAAGTCTTCGATAATAATTGTCATTAACTTGGTTCCACCTGTAATATTTAGTATATATTCATTATCAGCAAAGTCATAATCTGACAACTTCATCTCAATATCCTTTATACAAAAAGGGTCAACCGGTATTTTCTTGTATTCCTTAATACGTGCAGTTTCCGTTATCCATTTCAGCTGATCATTCTTTTGCTCAGTAACAATAAACAGGAACTGATCAATATCGTTTCTAAATTCTTTAATAAGTTCTAAATTTGGAATAGTCTGATCACTTACCAAACTAACTAATACTTTAGCCATAATTTTTATTTTTGAATGATTTCCTTACTCCATTTATCAGCCAACACATCTCCAACCCATTGTTTAATTTTATTATTAAAAAACTTTTCAAATTCTTTCAAATCTCTCGGTTTTTTTCTAGCTTTTTCAAACCATACTATAAGTCTTTCTTTCAATACCGAATATTCAGATTCAGGTACAACCGTATTTCCTGATTTCTTAAGCCAGTCGCTTACCCTGCTACCCACTTTATCAAATGTGTCAATGTTATTAAGAAATACCAATCCGGCCTTTATATCATTTTCCCTTTTTAGTTGTCGTTGTTTTTCTTCTTCTGCTTCTTTTGCTTTTTTTTCTTCTTCTATACGTTTTTTTTCGGCAATTCTTCTTTCCTCAGCCTCTTTGGCTTCCTTTTCAGCTTTATATTTCAGTTCAAGTTCGGCTTGCTCTTTTTGCTTTTGAACCTGGATTTGTGCAGCTAAGGCCTGTTCTTCTGCAATTCTTCTTTCTTCTTGTTCTTTCTGCCTTTGCAACAGAGTTTCTTTTTCAAATTGAATATCGGCCACTGTCTTGATCTTTAATTTTACAAAGCCCATTAAAGAAAAGTCTTCACCGTGTATAGCAATTTTACGAGACTTGGCTGATTCTTCAAATTTGCCATTTACACTTTTGTATCCACGAGATTTTGTTTTAATCTGCCCTGTTCTTCTATCTGTGAATTCTGAATACAACTGATCTATTGAATAATCATCAAACTGCCAGTCGCCGGTTATGCTGTGAAAGCCACTACCTGCGGCCATTTTTAAAATACAATATTCGCCGTCGGAAGGAATTTGATGTATTAGAAAATCAATGTTTTCAATAATTTTATCGGTTTTATCGGTGGAATATTTTTTAAAAAATGATTTTTCTTTTTCTAAATATTTCTTTGTGTGGGCGTTAACAATTTTGAATAATCCGCTAATGCCAGTATTGATAATTTGATTTTTTTTAGATTCAAATGGTTTGATTATATTTGAATAATTATCAAAAGCCTTATCGGCAATACTAATGCTTATGCTAGCTTTTTCTTTTGGTGCGATAACTTCATAAAATGTATTAAAACCATCAGGTTGAAAGTTGGGATTTGTTCTACTATTAGGAGGACCACTAAACTTCCATCCCCCTTCAGTGGTGCTCCTTAAATTAAAAATTTTGGTATTTACCAAAGTAGTGTTTTCAAAAGCAGCATCGGAAACTTTTAAGAAACGCATAAATTCATCACCATCATTTGCTTTTCCAAATAGGGCTTGTTCATTTAAATTTCTTGACCCATCAAGCAAATATTCTGCTAATATCGACCGTAAAGCACCTTTTACAGAGCTGCCCGGAATAATCGGATTATTAGTAAAACCATTTTTAATAATAGTTTTAATATTATTCGGTCCCGAATAATTGCAGGTAAATTGCTTGTCAACGCATTTGGAAAGATTACCGGCAAGTTTTGTTTTAAGTTCATTACCATTCTTTGTCAACAAGGCGTTCGTTAAGTCGGAAATATTTACAAACTGACTCACTTTCTTCAAATTAAGAATTTTCACCTGATTGTTGTCCACAATAAAATCACTTCCTTGGACCCAGTCCTTTTCGGCACCTGCACCCACATGCAGGGGGGTCAGTACTTCAATTTGTAAATCGTAGTTTTTATTTAATGTATCCATTGTGTTAATTTTAAACAATCACGGGTAAAAAGATAGCTTTTCCATTTCTCCAGACCGGATGATCAATCCCTGCAAAATTTATCCTGGGATTCAGATCATGTATTTTGCCGGATATTATTACTTCTGCATTTTTTATCGGAGTATGAAAAACGCATGATGGTAAAAACATATGAACAGAATTTTTTCGTATGGTATTATGCGGACTTGTGGTTATCCATCCTCCACGCCTTGTAAAATCGTAAGCCACACTTTCATTATCCAGCATCTGGTTTAATTGTGACTCCGATTCCGGGCAAAACATTGAAAGATTTGTAACAAAATTGCTTTCCGGCAAATCAAGTTCAATTCCATCTTTTTCAAATTCAAAAAAACCATTACCTATATTCCTATCAGTACCAATACCTTCGTCTTTTAATATATTCAACGCACTTTCAAGAATGTTTGTATCTCCATGGACAATAAAAAACAAGCCGGATTTATCTTTGAAATAAATTCTATCCATATAAAATGGCTTTGCATCCTCCGATTGATCCCTCGAAACTGTTACCCTCGGAGAAACCTGAGAAGAAATAAAGTCTTTTTCAACAACTGTTGAACTTAGGAAATCACCTTGGATGTGTCCGATTTCCTGTTCGGTTTCAAAAAGAGTAGTCCCATTTATCAATTTCTCAAAATATGCCGTTTCTATCCATGAAACTTTTTTGATTATTTTGGCTTTACTAATATCTTCAAGTTTCGGAAGTTTTTGTTTTAATAATTTTGGAAAGAAATATACAGCTTTCGAATCTTTTTCTTTTTGATAATAGGGAAAAAGACTGCTAATACTGAATCCCAGATCTCCACTTTCGGGAATAGCCTTACCCACAATTGCCAAACATGAAGTAAGAGCCGCATACATGGCATCTGACTGATATGTTTTCAGACTGATACTATAATCATCCCGCTCATCTCCAAGGTGCAATGGAGTGGTAAAGTGGAGTTTATAAACCGCAAACTTAGTTTTCATGCTCAAAATATTTTTCAAAAGGAATATCCTCGCTTTGTAATTCCGAAAATTTAACTTGACCGTAACCACGAGAACCACTTCCACCCAGATAATCATTTTCTAAAGCAGCAATTCCTTTTTTTAGCATTTCTAATGATTTTTTACCATCATCTTCATTATCCCAGACATTGATAATAAACTCCACACCAAAGGAAACTCCGGCGGGAATCCGTTCAGTCTGACGCGGATGTTCAGCCGTTCCTTTTATACGATGAATTACATTCTCCCACTTTCCTTCAGTATATGGCATATCTAAATTTTCACTTTCAACAAGCAATTTTGCAGATTTCTCTAACAGATATGAATCTCTCACAATAATTTTAGAAGGTTTATTTGAATTTGCAAAACCAAACAAATCGTTAATTTCCTCATTATCGCCAACTTTTGGAGAACCGGCAATTTGTTCAAGAAGACTCCTGATTTTACCTTTTAGTGAACTCCCTGGAATATAGGGTTGATTATCTTTTATCGCTGTTCTGATAACTGGATTATCAATACCCCCAATTTCTACATTTTCTTTACTACCACCAACATGAAGTCCGGTTATTAATTCTAAAGTTGTAGTCACTTTTATTTTTTTCAATAATGTTTTCATATTATTTTAAGTTAATTGATTTCTAATTTACTTTCCTCCGCAGCCTTATGATAAGCAACAATTGCTTCAAACAATTTGATGAAATTTTTAAACTGCTTTTCATCTTTAACCTGATCTATTGCTTTAGACATCACTTTATAAAAATCATGCATCCGCGAATCTGGTTTCTTTGTTCTGCCCACAGCATAAGCCAATTTAGGCTTTAAGAGAATAAAATCAGTTGAATTAAAGCCAAGTGCTTGTTGTCGTTTTACTTCTCCAAAAAACTTTCTTAGTTGTGAAGTTGTTAATTTAGAATCACGCATCTCTCTTCCACTATTATCAGCTTTATTCTTTGCTAACATACTTCCAAATTCGGATGCCCATTTAACAGTATCTGAATCAATTTTTGTAGTAACCCATTCATTCTTGAATTCCATAATATCAATTTTTTAAGTTAATAATTCTATTTTCAATTCCAGCTCAGCCCAGCGAGCAGCAAGGGCAATTAATTCCATTTTCCTAGGTACAAGAAGATCTATTTGTAAGGTTTTACAAAACTCCTGCACCGTTTGGTCTTTATTTTCCATATATCTTTTTAAATAATAGGCAGCATTCCAATGGTAGCTTAAATCAGGGGCAAAGCCGGCTTTATTTTTGTTTCGTTTGTTATTGGCTTGTATTTCTGCAAACAACATAATGCGATGCAAAATTCCCTTTGACATACCATAGTTATTAATAAGAGAAACAAACTCATTTTTCTTTGATTTTACTTCGGCAAACTCTGTATTCCACGAAACGGTGGTTCCTAAAAAATGGAATGCATTTTTATTTCCTAATTCTGAATCGAAAATCTTTGCAAAATGCTCGGCATTTCCAGCTAATTCTGCTGCTTTTGCAATGGGGTATTTATTTCCTGTAATGCTCATGCCTGCGGATATGCTAATATCTTCCCTTCCAACGAAAGCTTTAAATTCCGAACGGATATCTTCAGCAAAAGAAATTAACAAATCCCAACGACCAACAGCAAACACATCATCACCACCAGAATACAAAATATTCACATTGTCTGCATATTTTTCCCTGATGGTATTTAAATAACCACTAAAAAACCAGTCTAAATGTGATGAAAGAGTTGCATATGCGGAAAAACTTTTATCTTTATCAGGAATGCCTTTGATAAAGATTTCCCCCAAACCATCTACATCCATTCGGAGAACGCCAAAGTATGTTTCCACAACACCATTATCTTTAATTACATCCGTTAAGTCTTCAAAAGTTTTATTCTCACCACTTGGTTTTCTGGCTTGTTTATTACCACCATAAAACTGAAAGCCATAACTAATCTGACTTCCATTAATTGGAGCTGATAAAAAGTCAGTATTGTTTATTGATATTACATGGCTCGCATCAGCAGAAGTGATTTTTTTAGCATCTTCAATTTCTTTTCTATCAAACAAATAGTTAGCGATCTTACAGACAGTTGTATTGATTTTAGAATGAGATGCCAAGTATGAAGAATAATCATTGTTTCCTTTATAGGTAATGAGAAAATCAACATCTTTCAGGCCTTCTCCTAGTTTAATCTGGTTATTTACGGCCTTACTTACAAATTTTTCATCTTCTTTTGCAGATCCTCTCAATTGTTCCGGGGCTGCAAGTTCTTCACCAGTGACAGCACAAACTTTAATGTTACCTCCAGACTGTTGAGGCTCAAAGAATGCAGTATAATCAGTAAAAAACAAAGATTTAAACTTTTTATTTTTCTTTCCAGTAAGCTTCTCCGCTAAGTTTTTCCACAGCGCCCCAAGATTTCTTTCGCTCCCATCAATCCTTTCAAAATCAACTTCTTTTTCCTTGCTTTTGTATGCAAAAGGAATAAAATCCAGATTAAAAATTAGTTTGCCTTTATGTTCATCCCATAGTTCCTTTTCAATTTCCTGACAGATTAAATCTATAGCTGTTATTACCTTTTTAGTATTTGGCAAAAGCATGTAAAACTTTCCTCCTGAAGAATAGATTACGTGCCCGATAGATGCCTGTATGTCTTCATGAGAAATAATTCGCTGAATCATTGAATCTATAAGTAACTGCAGGTAAAACGACCGCCCCTTTAAGCTATTAGCAGCCTTTCGGGAAGCAATGTTATAGATGAATTTCTGAATGCCGGAAATATCACCACCTAAGAGTATTACAGGGTATTTTTTATCTTTTATCGATAGTTTTTTATCAGTATTGTTCCATGAAAAATCATTTGGATTTTCCAATTGATAAGCATATATGCAATCAGCAAATGCAGCGGTAGTTTTGAGATGGTCAAAAAGACTTACATTTGCCATATCCATCGTGTTAGATGGAATGCACCATGTGTATTTTTTGAGTAAGTAGGTTAGACTTTCAGTAAAAACGCCCAGGCTGTCTTTGGGCAACTTACTAAACTCATCCAAGAAAGATTTCCAAAGTTTTTTATAGTCAGAATTTGATACACCATCTTCTTTTGTTTTAATATCTTTCGGAAAAATGTCTTTTTCTGTATCCAATGCTTTTAAAGGGAATCCAAAGTTTGTATTTCCGTTTTTTATGGAATTGAAGATAGAATATAATGGAATGTTTTTGTAACGCGTTTTTCCCCAGTGTACAACATCTAACTCTTCTTTTTCTGAAGGGTCCCGTCGATCAATACCAGCACTCCACCAATCTGACATCGTAATAATGGCTTGCAATATACTCTTTGGTTGGTGATGATTACAGGCTAAATTAAAAATGTTGTCTTCATTTGAAACCTCAAAAACATTTTCTTTAAAACCGGAAATTTTTTCAAGAGTCAATTTGATTTTTTCAAAAAACTCGTTAGTCCAAATCACATGCTGATACCCAAATCGTCCGGCATCATTAACAGGACAAATATCATTTGCCATTGCTTTAGAAAATTGTGATAACTCATTCTGGACATCACTAAATCCTTCATCCGCTCTCTGATAAAACTTCCCGATATCATGCAGCAAGGCTGCGAGATAAATTTTGTTTCTGGTTAATTTCTGTTCTTCAGTCATAATTATTTCTTTATTGCTTTTACAACTCCGTATCCCAAACTAACGCTCTTGCCCAGACCGATGTAATTGGGAAGAAAAATATTAGTTTTGAATTTTAAATCAAAACCAATAATGGCTTTTTCCTTGATTCTTACTTTATTTGTTCTTTCAATTTCAAGAATTTTTAGCTCAATTTGTTTGTCAATGGTCCATTCAATGCCTTTTGCAAAAGATAGTATATTTGCCTTGAGCGTGCCTTCAAGAAACTGCATACGTTCAACAATGCCCTCGATAGCCATGAATTTTTTGTAATTTTCCTGATTAAGGGCAACCCAGTTATGTATGCTATAGTCAAACATTTTATCCCATACCTGCATGGTAAATGAGTTCAGGTTTAACTGATCGACTTTCATAGTTATCCATCGGTCGCTGATATTGATGTCCCAGGTTTTATTCTCAAAAAATTTATGTATTTCATCAACACCTTGTTCCACACAAACAATGGCGGGCTTTCTAGAGATTTGTTTGTATTGTATGAGCGGATACTTATATAAAAAATTATTTTCGCCCAGATGATTATGAAATAATACATTTTCACGCCCGGATTTTTCAATGATTGCGCTTCGGAACGCAGGTATTTCATAGCTTTTTATTTCTGCATCAAAAGTTATACAGAGTAACCTGATTTTTTTCAAAACAATATTCTTTTATTATACATAATCGACTTTGACTTTCAAAAGTATATATTTTTATTATGCAAAACAAATTAATATTTTTTAAAAGTCATCTTTTTTTTCTTCAAATTCAGTTTTTATAAAAAATAATTTTGATATTGACAGCCGGGACAAAATGCTCTTTGCACCCACATATTTTCCCCGTCTTCCATTTGTTGCCACCCGCTTACTTTTTCAAATAGTTGTTCCATTCGTCTCTATTCCCGTTAAAGGTATTTATGTCAACCCACCCATCAGCAAAATCATATTTCCCTTTATGCGAATGTTGCCAAAATGTCCATTTTCTCCTTATGTTATTTGGGTTGCCAAAAGTGCAAATCCATAGTTCTTTATCATCAAAATTTCCCTTTACAAACTTTTTATACCCCTTTTTATTTGTATAAATTATTACATCATTTTTTACTTTATTTTCAACTTCTGTTATGAAAACCTCAATCTCCCTGATAACTGATTTTCTGTCTTTTAACGTAGAATTGCCCCATTCTTCAACATCCAAAGCAAGCGGCAAATCAAATTCTTTCCCTTTTATGGCTGATAAAAATTTCTCTGCCTGTTTCTTTCCTGATTTATTAAATCTGAAAAAATGATACACTCCGACAGCTATTTTGTTTTTTTTAGCTCCAACATAATTTTCTTCAAACCTTCTATCAATTCGTGTTTCTCCTTCTGTTGCTTTTAAATAAATAAAATCAATTGCATGTTTTTGAAGTTTAATGAAATCAATTTTACCATTATGCCTTGAGACATCAATACCGGTTATCGGGTACTTTTTCTTGTCAATATCAATCCCATTTGCAGGGTATTCTATGCCATCATCAGCACCATCATCATCTCCGTTTGAAAAAAATGAAATTGCAATAAATAACATTATACAAACATGAATGGTCGCAGCAATAATTATCAAACTTATTAAAAATCCTTTTTTCATTTAAATGTGTATTAGGGGTTTCGGGCCTTGTTTTTTCGGGCGGATTTATACATCAATATTTTCAACAATCACAAAAAATTGATTAAAAACCCAGCCAGTCTTAATCCCCTATTTTTATCATATTATTTCACTCCGGTATTCTCTTAATTTTCTTATTATCTTTTTTAAAAATTCAAAATCGCAGGAATCTAATGAAATACTGAATACGTCAACTTCGTCTTAGTTTTCAAATCTCACAAACCATAATAGGCCTTCAAATGTGGCATCATCCATCATAGTAATTTTAACCTCTGTGCCGGAAAATTCTTTTATAAAGTCCTTGTTCATAAAGATACGGGCTATATTATGCAAATAGTTTTAAATCGCTTTTTTCTATGATAAAAATAATTAATTTTTTATTATCTTATATAATAATACCTGATATAGCTCCGGGAGTTTCTCAATCGTTTCATTATCAAAGCAGGTGCAATACATTTTCCGTTCATATGCGAATTCATTAAAATCAAAAGTTGAAAGATCAATATTCATAATTTTTATGGTTTGTTTTCCGTTAGAAATGAGATAACAACCGCGCAAGTATTTTGTAAAGCAATTGGACGTGTTTATGCCGTATTGCCGCGACCTAAAATAACAAATTTCATAGGGAACTGATTCTTCATAAGTAAGCTCCTCACGCACCCACTTCCAGAACATCTTTACAAAATTATTTGCTTTTTTCAGGCTGATAAAAATCTTAAGAAGGCGGCCATTTTCTTCCTCTTCAAATAATACGGCATAAGCCGGCTTTTTTATTACCGGCTTTGAATCAAGCTGATTAAATTTCAGGTATTTTGCTTTACCCCTTGTGTTTTTTGGAAGTTTTTTTGGCATGGATGTTATTTGTTTTCCGGTGTATTTTTAGTGTCGGAACTGTCATCTTTTGGCTTATCGTCATCATCAAAATAGCCGGATTGGGTATCTTCTTTGTTGATGATTTTTCTGAGGTATTGTTCCCTCGACAGACGTTCCTGTTGAAACAAGAGTGTGACTCCTTGACTGGTTTTATCAAAACGCATATAATTGTTTATGGCTATGTTTTGGGCGAAATGTTCTACATCATGGTCGGTGCCTATATAGGTGAAGGTCCAGTTTTTGGTTTTTAATTCCTGTATCCACATTTTAATTTGTGGGCCGGAATACTCCTTTGAGGCATTTTCCTCTCCGTCTGTAAGAATTGTAACAAGAACATTGTAATCTTTAAGCTCAGACACTTCTTTTTCAATTTTTGCCATACCATGGCCCATAGCATCATATAAAGGGGTCATTGCATTGGGATTATAAAGTTTCTCATTGATTACATCCAGCTCTGAAATCGCTTGGTTGTACACACAATTACCACTCTGACTGACCGAAATAACAAATCTCTTATCAGTAAATCTACATCTTCACAAACTTCTTCCTCAGCGCCGTGCCGTGGAACGTGATTTTAAACGCATACACTCCCCCGTTCAGGGCCGACAGGTCGAAGGTCTGGGCATTATATCCCTCCTGCCGTTCACCATTAAATAGTTCCATTACCTTTTCACCCATTTCATTGAATATTTCTATGGTAACATTATCGGTAAAAGGCAGGATATAGGCGATCACCAGATTAGTGGCCACCGGATTGGGATAGGGCTCGGATAAAGTAAAACTGCCTTCAAGAACCGGGCAGTCACGGTTATTCAAAAGGTTATCTTCTACCAATTCCGGCAGCAGCGATGCAGTAACACAGACGAAATTCACATTTTGTCCTGCTGGAATTTCAGGTTGCGCGTTAAATATATAATGAACTATTTCGCCCTGCATCAAAGCCCCGTACCAGTGTTCGTGAATGATGTTACCGTTCTCAAGCTGCATGGCAATATCAAAATGTTCTATCTTCCGGCTGCCCTCATTCAGCAGGTCGGAAGCAACAGTCAG
>Ga0209098_1001994_pt1 | contig 18487 bp, 17 predicted proteins | sample AD_JPNHW1_MetaG_FD_184429 | JGI IMG/M metagenome (GOLD analysis project Ga0209098, IMG submission 184429) | Active sludge microbial communities of municipal wastewater-treating anaerobic digesters from Japan - AD_JPNHW1_MetaG (SPAdes) (version 2) | ecosystem: Engineered > Bioreactor > Anaerobic... | reverse complement strand
CGCAGCATCAGGTTGATCATCGCGTAGTCACGCATGCCGACGAGGTTCGAACAATCGATTGCGTCCAGAAGGTCCCGCGCCTGCTGCACGGTGAGAGGGTCCCGATTGAATCCAATGGAACGCTTGAAGCCCTTCAGCCCGGCAGACACGTCGGGGTAGATCCGGTTGGCCTCCAGGTAGCGAAAGAACTGGCGCATCGCAGTAAGATAGAGATTGCCTGTCCGAGGTGACATGCCTTGAGCCAGGAGATGACTCTTGTACTGGACCACATCCGTCCTCGTCAGGTAGCCTGTCGCGCCGCTCGCCTCGCGAAGCTCCAGGAACTCCCTGAACGGCTTCAGTGCGCGGCGGTAGACAACTTTGCTGGCAGGGCTCACGTCCTGCGCCAGCAGGAACCCCTCGATAAGTTGGTCGAGGTTGGCGGCAAGCGCCCCTGCAGGCTGCCGTGCTGCGAGTTTGTTCACTTCTCTGGAGGGCATTCCCCTTCTGCTGCGTCTGCAGCGGCCGCTGCCCCCAACCCAAGGTTCTTGAGAGCGTCCTGTTTGATCATGGACGGATCCCACGGCGGGTCGAACACGAGGTCCACGTGGACACTCTTGACGCCAGCAATGGTACGCACGTTGTCCTCGACCTGTTGTACGAGGTACCCACTCATGGGGCACTGTGGCGCCGTCATGGTCATGCGGATGGTAACGTCGCCCTCGGCCGTCGCGTCAACTTTGTAGATCAGTCCCAGGTCAACGACGTCTATGGGAATCTCTGGATCATACACAGACCGCAGTACATCGAGAACCTGCTGTTCCTCTATCATAGAATACCTCCCTGTCACGCGACACGGGTAATACGGGCCCCGAGCTGCGCAAGCTTGCTGTCGAGAGCCTCGTAACCCCGGTCAATGTGATGGATAGACTTCACGGTGGTAGCCCCCCGCGCTGCAAGACCTGCAAGAACCAGTGCAGCGCCGCCTCGCAGGTCCTTAGCCTGGACGACAGCCGAGTTCAGGGAGTCGACCCCCTCGATAATGGCTGTTTCCTCAGTCACCTTGATCCGGGCACCCATACGCTCCAATTCCAGAATAGCACCGAACCGGTTCTCAAAAATGCTCTCAACAATGACGGAGTTTCCATGCGCGAGCGCCAAGTAGGCCATCATCTGTGGCTGAGCATCTGTGGGAAACCCCGGAAACGTCAACGTCCGTATGTCTGTGGACCGATACTCAGGACAGCCTTTCACGACCACGGCATCGTCTCCCTCAACTTCCACCGTTGCTCCTGTCTCCCGGAGTTTGGCGATAATCGACCATATATGCCGTGCATCGACACCTGTAATCGTCGCTTCCCCCAGCGTGATTGCCGTGGCCAGCATGAGTGTCGACGCTTCAATCCGGTCACCGATAACGCTGTGCGAAGCTCCGTGCAGTTGCGGCACGCCCTCGATGCGGAAGCCAAACGGGAAAACCGGGACAATACGGGCACCCGCCTTGTTGAGGAATGAGATGAGGTCGTACACCTCTGGTTCCTGTGCTGCATTGAAGACGCGAGTCGTCCCCTCGGCGAGTGCGGCGGCAAGGAGCAGATTCTCGGTCGCCCCCACGCTCGGGAAGTCCAGATAAACGTCACACGCCCGCAGTGCCGGTGCATGACCGCTGAGGTAGCCGTCTTTCCATTCGAACTCCGTGCCCATGGCGTGGAGTCCCTTGATATGAAGGTCAATCGGACGCGCTCCGATGCTGCATCCACCGAGCGAGGGGAGCATTGCACGATGTTCCCGCCCCAGCAGCGCGCCCACAAGCGTCTGGGTACCCCGGAGACTGAAGCCGTTGACGTTCTCGACCCGCGTTGCAATCGGTCCTGAGCTGTCGAGCATCAGCTCTCCATCCGTGAAGGACACAACCTTGACGCCCATGGCTTCGACCAGGGCGAGCAGGGACCGCAAGTCCGAAATGTCAGGGACGTTCTGAAAGGTAACGACATCACGAACGGCAATCGCCGCCGCCACGAGCGGCAGAATGGAGTTCTTTGCCCCGCTGCAGCGAACTGTTCCGTGCAGGGAGTGCCCACCTTCGACAACAAAGCTCTCATTTGTATCCACCGTGCTACTCCTTTCCACCTGCCCCGCTGAAGAACTGATTGATGCGGGTTAGAATCTGTTGCGACGTAGTTCCATCGCCATACGGATTGGCCTCCCCTGAAGGGAGAACGGAAAACCCATGACGCGCAAGCTCCTCGAACGATGAAAGAATCAACCCCTCGTCCTGGCCAACAAGTTTGACCCACCCGCTGGCAACTGCCTCGGGACGCTCTGTGACCTCACGCAGCAGGAGCATCGGCTTATGGAGCGTCACCGCTTCCTCCTGGATACCACCGGAGTCACTGAGAATTGCCGAACAATGTTCCAGCAGGTACAGAAAGTCAAAGTATGGCAACGGGTCAGTGAGGATGACATTGTTGAGGCCGGATGCTTTTGCAAAGACAGTCTGTCGGACGACGGGGTTCAGGTGTACGGGGAAAACAAAGGTGAACTCCGGGTGGTTCCTCGAGAGTGTTACGAGGGCGTCGGAGAAAATACTGATACCAGTGTCCCAGTTCTCGCGGCGATGGGCAGTCATGACAATCAATGGGCCTGCTTTCCGGTTGAGCTGCTCCATCACCTGTGGTGGACGCAGGTGCGGCAGGGCGAGTTGGACTGCGTCGACGATGGAGTTGCCAACGACGCTGATGTGGTCGTCCTCGACACCCGAGTCCAGCAGATTGCGTCTCGCCTCTTCCGTGGGAGCGAAGCACAGGTCGGACAGCTGGTCGGTCAGCACGCGGTTGACCTCCTCTGGGAACGGGCTGTATTTCCTGTGTGAGCGCAGTCCTGCCTCGACATGCCCCACGGGCACCTTGCTGTAGACAGCGGCAAGTGCGCCCATGAATGTGGTTGTCGTGTCACCATGAACCAGGACAAGGTCCGGCTTCAGCTCCTCAAGCGCCTGCGAAATCTGCGTGATCAGCGCAGCGGTCAGATATGGCAGTGTCTGCCGCTCCTTCATGACAGCCAGGTCCCTCCAGATCTCAAGGCCGAACATCTCGACTACGTCGTCGAGCATCTGCATGTGTTGACCCGTGAGCAGTACATGACTGTCAAATCTCGCATCCGCCTCAAGGGCTTTCACAACTGGCGCCATCTTGATAGCCTCCGGCCTGGTGCCGAAAATACACAGGACGCTCCGTGCCATGTCAGTGCGCACCCGCAAGCGCTATCACGAGGCCAATCGAGCACAGCACAAACGTGACGACATAGTACAGCGTCGCAATTCGCCTCTGGCTCCACCCACGGAAGAGCAGAAGGTAGTGGAAGTGCCCGTTGTCCGCCTCCATCGGCGACTGATGCCTGGCCACGCGCCGGAAGATGCTCGAAGCCGTCTCCGCAATCGGGATGCCCAGAGCGAACACCGAGAGTACGAGCATGATGGTAGTGGGCAGTTTCAGCGTTCCGTAGATGGAAAAGCTCGCAATCATGAACCCAAGAAACTCCGACCCTGCATCTCCCAGGAAAACCTTGGCGGGATTATAGTTGAACACCAGGAAACCCAGGACGCTTCCCAGGAGTGCGGCAAGGAGTGCTGCAAGGGTGGCCATGCCCTTGAAGATGGCAAAGAAGAACATTGCCAGCAGAATCAGCGAGGCTACACCCGCAGCAAGCCCGTCCAGACCGTCGATGAGATTCAGGGCATTGGTGATCCCAACAATCCAGAGGTAGGTCAGTACGATGCCAAAGGCTCCCAGCTCGAAGAATCCTCCGTGCAGGAAGTCCGTCAGTGCCGTCACGCGCACTCCGAACGAGATGACGACGATGGCCGCAATTGACTGTATCAGCAGCTTGAGCACGGCGGGAATGTCGAACATGTCGTCCAGCAGCATGCCGACGAACACGATCGCACCTCCGATGAGGATGCCCTTGAGCTCCGGAGTCAGGTGACTGAAGCAGAGAACCGGAACTGCGAAGGCAAGCGCGATAGCAATTCCGCCAGTACGCGGGGTCACTTTGGCGTTTACCCTGTGCCGCTTGGACTGGGCCGAGTCACTCCTTCCCTCCACCGGCTTGTCAGTGATGCCCCAGCGCAGGCCCAGCTTTGTGACGACGGGAGTCGCAACCAGGCTCAAGCCCAGAGCAACGATGAAGGACAGTACCTGTGCCTGTGTCAGAATGATGCGCATGACCTATTTCGTCCCGTAGATCCTGTCGCCTGCATCGCCAAGGCCTGGCAGGATGTACCCGTTCTCGTTGAGCTGCCGGTCGATCTCCATCGTGACAACCTTGACGTCAGGATGATCACGAGCGAGGACCGCTATCCCTTCCGGCGCCGCGATGATGCAGCAGAAGGAGATGCTGCGCGGGTGGCGCTCCTTGACCAGCGATATCGCAAGAGATGCGCTGCCACCCGTTGCAAGCATGGGATCAACGACGAATACATCTGATTCATGCGTATTGTCCGGCAGTTTGCAATAGTACTGGACCGGTTCCAGTGTGCTCTCGTCGCGAAAGAGACCGATGTGACCGACCTTTGCATGCGGAATCATATCCAGCATGCCCTGTGCCATGACAAGACCGGCACGAAGAATGGGAACGATGGTGACCTCATTCTCCAGCTCCTGCCCACAGTACGGCTCCAGCGGCGTTTCAATGCGACACTCTCTGGTGTGCATGTTGCGGCAGACCTCGTAGGTCATGAGCCCTGCAAGTTCCTCCGCCAGCTCGCGGAAGTCCTTGTGAGTCGTGTTCCGATTGCGCAACAGGGTCAGTTTGTGCCGGATGAGCGGATGATCCAGAACCTGGACGTTACGATACTCCATCTCTTCTCCTAGTACGCGAGACCAGTATAGATTGGAAACTTCGCAGTAAGCGCGGAGACCCGGCCGCGGAGCTCGGCGAGTCTTGCCTCATCAGTGCGGTTCATAATTGCCTCATCGATAAGAGCCGCCGTCTCCCGCATCTCCGCCTCCCGCATGCCCCGTGTCGTCGTCGCAGGTGTTCCTACCCGAATGCCGCTAGCCTTGGAGGGGGGAAGCGGGTCGAATGGGATAGCGTTCTTGTTCACTGTGATGCCAACGGACTCAAGCAGTGTCTGCACGTCTTTTCCCGTCACGCCCTTGGACGTCAGGTCAACCAGCATGAGGTGGTTATCGGTTCCACCGGACACTATGCGGTATCCTCGTTCCGCCAGAGCCTCTGCCAGCACCTTGGCATTCTGCAGCACTTGCTGCTGGTAGACGATGAACTCAGGTGAAGCTGCTTCCTTGAACGCTACTGCCTTCGCAGCGATGATGTGTTCCAGCGGACCGCCCTGGCTTCCGGGGAAGACAGCACTGTTCAACTGTTTGGCATATTGCTCCCTGAACAGAATCACGCCCCCGCGTGGACCCCGCAGTGTCTTGTGAGTCGTGGTCGTGACAAAATCAGCGTAGGGAACAGGCGAAGGAATCAGGCGTGCAGCAACCAGCCCGGCAATGTGCGCCATGTCGACCATGAGCACTGCCCCTACAGCATCCGCGATCTCGCGGAAGGCGGCATAGTCGATGAGCCTGGGATATGCACTGGCTCCAGCGAGAATGAGCTTGGGATGCTCCGCCAGGGCCAGGGTTCGGACCTGGTCATAGTCAATGGTCTCTGTATCGCGGCGTACACCGTAGGAAACGATGCGGTACAGCTTCCCAGTCAGCGAGACCGGACTCCCGTGGCTGAGATGCCCGCCGTCAGCGAGCGACATGCTCAGAATGGTGTCACCGGGCTGCAGGACGGCAGCATATACCTCGAGGTTTGCCTGCGTTCCGGAGTGTGGCTGCACGTTCGCCCCCTCCGCCCCGAACAAAGCTCTGGCCCGTTCGATCGCGAGCGTTTCCACCATGTCGACATACTCGCAGCCGCCATAGTATCGCTTTCCGGGGTATCCTTCGGCATACTTGTTCGTGAGAACCGAACCCTGGGCCGCAAGCACCTCGGGCGAAACAAAGTTCTCGGATGCAATCAGTTCTATGTTGTTCTGCTCACGGTGCAGTTCCCGGTTGAGAATGTCTGCTACTTCGGGATCCACTCTATCCAGACTGGTCATAATGACCTCCTATCGCTCGTATCGACAAACTGCCAGGCAGTATTCTACCACAATTGGCTGCCACAGGCTTACCCTGAGGCGTCCTGGCACGCAACAATGGCCCGTGCAACCGCGCCCACGACCTGCCAGGCGTTCAGTCCGCCTTGAAGGTACCCCACGTACGGCTTGCAAAACGGTCCATCAAAACTCAGCTCGACGGTCGACCCCTGCACGAGCGTCCCGCCCGCCATCAGGATGTCTGTGTCGTATCCCTGCATCGGCCCAGGTTCGGGCACTGCATCGGCGTCAAGAATGGAACTTTCCTGCACAGCCCTGGCAAACGCCATGAACCGGCGCTCAGACCCGCACTCTATACGGAGAACGATGTCACCGCGCTGCTCGTCAGCATGCGGGTCCACGGCAAAGCCCTGCTCCTCCAGCAGGGCACTGGCAAGCAGGTTTCCAATCAGCACCTGTTCAAGCACAAGTGGAGCAAAAAGCAGGCCGCGAAGGAACGTTTCCGCAAACCCAAGGTTTGGCCCGATTTCTGCGCCAACGCCCGGACTCGAGTAGCGAGTTGCCGCAAGTGAAACTGCTTCCCGCGTCCCCACGACGTAACCGCCGGTCGGTGCGATGCCAGCCCCGACATTCTTCATGAATGACGACGCAAGCAGGTCGGCGCCGTCCATGGTAGGCTCGCGGGTTTCCAGCAGGTCGCCGTAGCAATTGTCCACGACCACTTTGCACATGGGCGCGATGCTGCGCACGCTTGCTATCATGCGCCTGATATCGCCCACTCCGATGGAGTTGACTCGCTTGTATCCTCTGCTTCGCTGGATAAGGACAACGCGAGGCTCTGCAGGGCCAAACGCCTCTGCCAGCGTATCCTGCCAACGGCTTTCCGGGTTTGAGGTGAGGTCGCATTCAGCGTAACGAATGCCAAACTCGGCCAAGGACCCTGGCGACGGACGAATGCCGATGATCTCCTCCATTGTGTCGTAGGGGGCACCCGTAACGCAACACAACAGGTCCCCTGGGCGCAGAAGACCAAACAAGGCAATGGCAAGAGCATGCGTGCCGGAAATGATCTGGGGTCGAACAAGCGCTGCTTCTGCGCCGTACAACAGCGCGAAAACCCTCTCAGTCTTGTCCCTGAGTGCGTCCCCGATTCCATAGCCGGAGGCTGGCCGCAGGTCCGACGTCGAAAGACGTGCCTCGTGAAAAGCGTCAAGTATGCGACTGAAGTTCGCGCGCTGTACGTGGCGAATTTCAGCAATTGCAGGGGCGTGAAGCTGCTCCAGCTCACCTGCCCGCTCCAGGAGCTGCTGTGCCGTCAGCATGCGACCTGCTCCTCTCTCGCAGCGCTAATCAGGCCGGCAGCTTGTCGCACGACGTCCGGTTCCGTCATGTGAGACACATCGATCCAGTGAACGTCCTTCTCCTTGCGGAACCACGTCTCCTGTCGCTTTGCATAGTTGCGTGTCCGCTGTTTCCAAAGGGCAATGGCTTCCTCCCGTGAAGTCGTGCCCTGGAGCCAGGACGCGATTTCCTTGTAGCCAATGCCTTGCATGGCAGTGTCCTCTGATGTTACTCCTGATGCAAGCAGACTCCGAACCTCTTCTTCCATGCCCGCCGCCATCATAGCGTCCACTCGCTGTTCGAGCCGTGCATACAGCTGGCTCCTGTCCATGGACAGTCCGATACGCAGGACTCGCCACGGCACCGCGTGCCGGCGGTGCTTGACCTCGCTGGGGGGCGACTGTGTTTCCTCCGCTATCTCGAGTGCCCGGGACAGCCGCCTGCTGTCGCCGGGTGCAATAGCTCGCTCTGCCACCGAGTCCACCAAAGCCAGACGCCTCCGGAGTTCCTCTTCGGAAAGTGACCGCAGTCTCCGCCGCGTGCCATCATCCGGCTTCTCCGCAACAAATTCGTATCCATCGAGGAGAGCCCGCACGTACAGCCCTGTCCCTCCGGCAACGATAGGAAGGTGCCTCGTCGCCAGTGCGGTCTCAATCGCACTAGTCGCCAGGCGCTGGTATTCTGCCACAGAAAAGTGGTATTGGGGTGGCACCACATCGATGAGTTCATGAGAAATTCCGCAGCGCTGGTATGCGTCCAGCTTCGCCGTCCCGATGTTCATGCGCTGGTACACCTGCATCGAGTCGGCGGAAATGACCGTGCCTCCAAACTCTGCCGCGAGAGCAACCGCAACCGCTGACTTTCCCGTCCCCGTTGGGCCGATGATCGCGACAACCAGTCTGGTGTCAGTTGCTGCAGATGCCATAGAGCCCTTCCCTTGAACCATGGTCGACGGTGACCCGGACAAACGAACCAGCACACAGGGACATGCCACTCTGGTTGTCAAACCACACATTCCGTCCGTCCCTCGACTTGCCGAACGTCATCCCCGAGGCAGCAGCATTCAGGACAAGGACGTCCACAGAACGCCCGACCATTGCCGTGTTGCTCTGAAGGCTGAGGCCCTGCACCACCTGAAGGAGAGCTGAGTGGCGCTCATCGATGACCTTCCGCGGGACCTTGTCGCTCATGGTTGACGACGGAGCGCCAGGACGGTCCGAATACTTGGCGAGGAATACTCCATCGAACTGGTAGCGCCGCACGGCTGCAACGGTGGCCTCGAAATCCTCGTCGGTCTCACCCGGGAAACCGACAATGATGTCTGTGGTCAGTGTCCAGCCAGGACTGCTTCGAACGGCTTCAGCAAGTGCATCGTAGTCAGCCATCGAATACCTTCTGTTCATGCGCCTCAGGATGCTGTCACTGCCTGACTGGAGTGGAAGATGCAAGTGTCGCTCAGCGTGTTCCAACTGCATGAGGCGCTCAACCTCAGCGCGCCGAAAGTAAGCCGGATGAGGACTGAGAAACCAGAACCAGAAATCGCCATCGAGACGGTCGATTGCTAACAGCAGTTCGATGAGTCCGACCTCGTTCCAGCGGTATCTGTTGATGTTCTGGCCCAGCAGGAGCAGCTCCCGGAACCCCTGCCCAATGCTCTCTTCGGCCTCCCGCAGTACGACTCCTGCGTCCACCACCGTCTCACCGCCGCGGGCTCTGGGGACAATGCAGTAGGTGCAGCAGCTTTCGCAGCCACGCACGACTTCGATGTCCGCTGTAGGAAACAGGGAGCGTGGGACGCTGGGGTCAGGTTGCGCGCAGCCGGTAACCGACTGTACCCTCGCCAGTACTTCCTCAACTCCTGCGGTTCCGGGTATGATATTCAGGTCATGGCCAGCAATGCGTTTTGCTCTCTCCCGGTCAAGCGTGGCGGTACACCCCATGAAGATGATCCGGCTGCCATCCACAGCCTTGGCTGCCTCTCCGAGGAAGCTGAACGCCTTCTCCTCGGACTTCTCCCGGACAGCACACGTATTGATAACAACAAGAGAGGCCTGGTCGAGTGTTGTGGATTGCTCGAACCCCGCATGCTCAAGCATCTCCACTACGGAGGCGCTGTACAGTTCGTTGAACTGGCACCCGAACGTCTTTAAAACAAAGGTTGGCATGGTCAGGCGTTCCTGATGAGAGGCGTGATGGAACGACTCAGGCCCGTTTCCGTGTCGACGTCAACGACGACTGCCATGAGTACAGCATCGCCCGCCGCAACCTTCGGATGCTGCGTTACACCGGTTCTGAAGTGTTCCAGCATGACTGCCGGATCGAGTCCGATAATGGAAGATTGCACTCCGGTCATCCCGACATCAGAGATGAAGGCTGTCCCCCGCGGTGTGACACGCGCGTCAGCGGTCGGCACATGGGTGTGGGTACCAATCACTGCCGACAAACGCCCGTCTGTCAAGCACAGCATGGCTGCCTTCTCTGCCGTTGCCTCCGCATGAAAGTCCAGGACCCGGACCGCCGCTCCTGCAACGTCCTGGTACTCCAGCAGCTCCTCGAGGTAGTGGAAGGGGCTGTCAACCCCGTTCATACAGTACTGACCCATTGCATTGATGACTGCCACGGAACCATCAGGCGTACTGAACACGCCAAATCCGTGTGAGCGCACTGCAGGGCTGATGTTCCCGGGGCACAAGACGTTGGCGTGCAGGCCCATGAGGTCGAGCGACTCTTTCTTGCCGAGCGTGTGGTTGCCTCCCGTGAAGACGTCCACGCCAGCTGCAGTGAGTTCTTCATATGCAGGCTGCGTCATCGCCGTTCCGTGGGTAGCGTTCTCTCCATTCGCAATCACGAGAGCGGGCGCGAATTCCTGCCTGATGCCTGGCAGCAACTTCTTGACGGCGTCCCGGCCTGGACGCCCGAAAACGTCACCGACGAACAGAATGTTCATGAGAACTACTGTCACTCACGCAGAGCATGTCCGTACAGCAAAAGCGCTGGCCCCGAGGGACCAGCGCACACCATGCAAACAACGCGACTCAAGCAACGCAGCGTCGACCTACTTCTTGGGCGCAGCCTTTGCGGTTTCTTCCGAAGCAGCCGGTGCAGCAGTCTCCGCTCCCGCGGGTGCGGCTCCCTCGGCAGGGGCAGCAGCCTCCTCTGCAGGCGCTGGAGCTTCTTCGACCTCCGGAGCTACAACAGAGAATACCGTGACGGTGTCGCTGGTGAGGACCTTGACCTTCTCTCCCAGGTTCAGGTCTCCCACGTGGATGGAATGCTTCAAGCCAAGACCACTGACATCAACTTCAATGTAATCAGGAATGTCAAGGGGCAAGGCCTCGACCTCGAGCTCATAGAGGGAATGTTCAAGAACACCGCCATCCTTGAGACCAATGGGCGTTCCGACAGGCCTGATAGCGACCTTGCTGGTGAGCTTCTCGTCCAGAGCGATGGACAGAAAGTCCACGTGTGTGTATGTATCGCGGATTGGGTTCATCTGGTACTCGTGGACGACAGTCGTCGTGCTGGCGCCATCCGGAAACTGCAGGTCGATGATGGCAGAATCGCCCGCAGTACGACGAATACGCTCGAACGCCCTTACGGGCACTGCAACGGACGTGGCTGCCGTGCCATGGCCGTACACAACACCGGGAATGTATCCCTGCCTGCGCAGGGCACTGAGTGTGCCATGCTTGCCGCTCTCGCGGTGCGTGGCTTCTATTCCTACTCTTTGCATAATTACTCCTTAGAGATGTCAGGATATTACCGGCCTATCATCCAAGTATATGCGAAACTGGCTCTGCATCAAGACGCAGACCCGGTCTCGTTACATCTGGAACAGAGCAGAGACCGAGGAGTGGTTATGAATATTGTAAATGGCCTTCGCAATAAGCTCCGAGACCGACAATACTGTGAACACCGGCGGGTATTCGCGCCCTGGCACGTACATCGTGTCGGTGACAATGACCTCGCTGAACTTGGAACGCGCAAACAAGTCCAGCGAACTCCCGGCAAACACTGCATGAGTGGCGCATGCGATGACGCTCTTGGCACCTTCCGCGATTGCCCGGTCGCACGCGTTGAGCATTGTGTTGCCCGTGTGAATGGCGTCGTCGGCAATGATGACATTCTTGTCACGCACGTCACCAATCAGGGACTGTATTTCCACGGCATCAGGGGACAAGCGCTTCTTGACGAACAGAGCCTGTGAAGCATGCAGACTCTGTGCGAACGTGCTGGCGCGAGCCACGCCGCCTACATCCGGCGACAGCACCACCAAGTCATCCAGTTGCTTATGCTTGATGTACTGCGCAAACTGGACCATGGCGGTCAAGTTGTCGGCGGGGATGTCGAAAAATCCCTGAATCTGCGCGGCGTGCAGGTCCACCGCCACGACCCGGTCCGCACCCGCGACGGTCACGAGATTGGCGACCAGCTTGGCACTGATTGGTTCGCGTGACCGCACCTTACGGTCCTGGCGTGCATAGCCAAAGAAGGGGATAATCGCCGTAATACTTGCCGCAGAGGCACGTTTGAGAGCATCCAGCAGGATAAGCAGCTCCAGCAGGTTCTCCGCGGGTGCATTGGTCGGCTGTACGACATAGACGTTCAGTCCTCGTACGTTCTCGCTGATTCGCAGCTTGATTTCTCCGTCGGGAAACCTGCCGACTTCGGCCTCACCCAGCGGAACGCCCAGGTACGAGGCGACCTTCTCTGCCAGTGGCCGATTGGCATTGCCGGAAAAGATCTTGATAGGGTTGTATTCATTGTCCATGCTTTTTCCTCCTGACCCATCCCTCTTTGTCTACCTGAACTGCCCGCGCGATGCCCAGCGACTCTGCCGGGACATCGTGGGTGATCGTCGAACCGGTGGCTGTATACGCGCCTTCGTGCACCGTGACAGGCGCGACCAGGTTGTTGTTTGCGCCAATAAAGGCATCCTTCTCGATAACCGTCTTGTGCTTCTCTGACGTGAATCCGTCGTAGTTGCACGTAATTGTACCCGCGCCGATGTTCACGTCTTCAGCGATAGTCGCGTCCCCGATATAGGACAGGTGAGGAACCTTGCTCCTGGTTCCGAGCGTCGACGCCTTCAGTTCGCAGAACGCGCCAACCTTCGACTGCATGCCGGTAGTCGTTCCGGGCCGGATGTAGGAAAATGGTCCCACCATGCAGCCATTGCCAATGTGCGACGCTTCAACGTACGACGCCACAACCCTTGCACCGTCATCTACAGAGGCATCTATGAGAGTCGTATTGGGGCCGATGATACAGGACCGCCCGACACGGGTTCTTCCTTTGAGGCAACTTCCCTGTCGAATCTCGGAGTCGGCCTCCACGGTGACGTCCCAGTCAATGCGCACAGTGCCGGGCAGATCGATGGTGACTCCCTCCGCGAACAGCGCCTCCTGCTTGCGTACCTGCAGCAGCCTCGTCGCGGCCGCCAGCTCCGAACGGTCATTGATGCCAACAAGCTCCCATCGGTCCCGGGCCGCGTGGCACTCGACGCGCACGCCATCGCGCATAGCCATCCCGAGGCAGTCCGTAATGTAGTACTCGCCTTGAGCATTCTCGGGTTTAAGCTCGTTGATCCACCGCCGAAGCTCCTGTGTGCAGAAGAAGTAGATTCCGGTGTTGACTTCGCGGATAGCAAGTTCAGCTGGGCTGGCATCCCGCGCCTCAACGATACTTGTAAAGCAACCCCTCCCGTCCCGTATGATGCGCCCAAGCGGGCCCGGGTCAGCGAGGTCGGCCGAGAGCACCGCAGCCGTCGCTCCTTCTGCAAGACAGGCATCGACGAACTCCTCATAGTCCTGCGGGGACGGCAATGGATTGTCACCATTACAGATGAGAACAAACTCCGCAGTCACATTGCCGATACCACATCGAACCGCATGCCCGCTGCCCAGACGCTCTGGTTGTTCTGCATACACGACGCTCTCGCCAAAGAACTCTCGAAATGCTTCATTGCCAGATGGCGTCACCAGCACCGGTGATGCGTCCAGCCCTCTGACGGCCTCCACCACATACCAGACCATGGGGTGGCCCAGAACGTCATGGAGCACCTTTGGCAGTGCGCTTTTCATCCTGGTGCCAAGTCCTCCGCCAAGGATCATGGCCTGAACACGAGCGCGGTCCATCAGCCGTTCACCCCTTGAGAATGCCTAGCTCGACTGCGGACTCATGGAACTTCTGCGCCGCAAAGTCAAGCTGGTCATGGGTGTGCGCCGCACACAGCATGCACCGTATCCGGGCAAGCCCCTGGGGAACAGTGGGGAACGCGAGCGACTGTGCAAAGACGCCTTTCTCGAACAATCGCGCAGACAGCTCTTTCGCAGCCCTGCCATCACCGATAATGATCGGCGTAATCGGCGTCTGGCTGCGCCACGTGTCAAACCCGAATGCCTTCATCGTCTCCTTGAAGTATGCTGCGTTGTCCCACAGCTGGCGCACCAGGTTGTCGCTTTCCATCAGAATGTCAGTCACTTTCAGAATGGCTCCGGCATCCGCAGGTGTGATGGTCGAACTGAACAGGATCGTACGTGACTTGTTCTTGAGGTACTCCACAAGGGTATGCGTGCCGGCGGCATATCCGCCGACCACACCGAACGCCTTCGACATCGTGCCTACTTCGATGTCCACTTCCCCCTCCAGGTGGAAGTGGTTGACGATGCCACGCCCGTGGTCTCCAAGCACGCCTTCTCCATGGGCGTCGTCTACCATGACCACAGCATTGTAGTTCTTCGCAACCTCGACGATGTCAGGAAGGGGAGCGATGTCTCCGTCCATGCTGAAGACGCCGTCGGTAACAACGAGTCTGGTACCAGGCTCCTGCCCGTACTGCCGGAGCTTCTCTTCGAGGTCCGCGACGTCACAGTGCTTGAACGGAACAATCTTTGCCCTGCTCAGGCGACAGCCGTCAATAATGCTCGCATGATTGAGCTCATCGCTGAAAATGACGTCCCCATCGTGAACGACGGCAGGAATCGTCCCTGAGTTCGCGGTGAGTCCGCCCTGGTATATGAGCACGTCTTCCACGTCTTTGAACGCTGCCAGCTTCTGCTCGGCTTCGACTATCAGACGAGTGTTGCCGATGATTGTCTTGACGGCGCCGGAACCAACACCGAACTCATCCACGGCACGCTTGGCGGCTTCCTTGACATCCTTGCGTCCGATGATGCCCAGATAATTGTTGGCTGCGAGGTTCACAACATACTTGCCATCAATGGTACAGGCAGGCCCCTGCTCCGAATCAAGCGTGCGGATACGCACGCTCAGCCCCTGTTCCTCAAGCCTGGCGAGCTCCGTACGCATCATCTCCTGGAACTGCTCGTTCATGTTCCTACCTCCCCGAAACCTGAAGGACGACCTTGCCGCTCGTTCCGGCTACCATCGCGTCCATCCCCTGCTGCCAGTCCTCAAACTTCAGGTTGTGTGTGATTGCCGGCGTTGGGTCGACAAGGCGTGAAGCAAGCAGGCGCGAGACCGTCTGCCACGTCGAGAAGATCTTGCGTCCCGTGACACCATAGAGCCGCAACTCCTTGAAGATGACATCATCCGTCATGTTGATTGTCACGGGGCGGTCAGGAAGCCCCAGCATCGACATGCGCCCGGCAGCGGTCAGGGCCTTGAGTCCCTGGTGAAGTGCCGCTTCGCTGCCAGACATCTCAAGGACAACGTCTACGCCGACTCCCTGGGTTCCTTCCAGGACTCTTGCGACGACATCATCGCGTGTCGGATTGAGCACGACATCGGCCCCCATCTGAGTCGCAAGACCCAGCCTGTAGTCTGAGAGGTCGCTCACGAACAGCTGGGTCGCCCCAAAGGCCTTCGCGATGCCGACTGCAAGGATACCGATGGGCCCAGCGCCAGTCACCAGCACAGTCTTGCCTGCAACGGACTCCGAGTTCACGGTGTCAAGAGCATTTCCCATCGGCTCCTGAATCGATGCCCACGCAGCAGGAACCGAGTCATCGTTGCGCCACAGCACCCGTTCGGGAACCGCCACGTACTCCGCGAATGCGCCAGCCCTGTCGACGCCAAGGATCTGGAGGTTCTGGCATACTTCGCTGTGCCCGGTACGGCACTGGTAGCAGTGTCCGCAGTAGATATGAGTTTCCGAGCTGACGAAATCTCCTTCGGAGAATCCGCGCACCGAGCGTCCTGTTTCGACGACATGGCCAGCGAACTCGTGCCCCATGATGTGCGGCGTCTTGATGCGGTTTTGAGCCCACTCATTCCACACATAGATGTGCACGTCCGTTCCACAGATCGATGCATAGTCGACCTTTACCAGGACCTCGTCGTCCCCTATTTGTGGAATGGGTACCTCGCGCAATACCGCACCCGGTTCTGGACGTTCCTTGACCAGTGCAACCATCGTTCCTGTCATCCCATGTCTCCCTTCTTCCCCTTCGTCTTGAGAGGACAAGCAAATGAGTTCTCCGGGCACGCTTTCCCTTGCAGGCAGACGGGGCCGGCTTGGTCGAACAGGAGAGGTGCGACGGCTTTGGCTTTCGCCAGCATGAGCCACGCCAGAGCCCGAATTTCAAACTGGGCCCGCAGGCAGCAACGCAACTCAAAGAAGTGAAGCAGTTCCCTCGCGTTCATGGTAACAACAAGGCGCGACGTAATCCCCTGGGGAAGCACGTATCGTGCGTCTTCCTCAGCCACTCCCTGCTCCAGCAGGCGCCGGTATTCCATGAAAGCCTGGTCATAGAACGCGCTGAAATCACAGCCGGGAGGTGACACGAACGCCGGCTGCGCCTGTGTGAACCGGAGACTCTGCTGCGAGTACGACGCCAGGCGATGCCGGACCAGTTGATGCGATGATGCCCGCGACAGGCCCTCCACCAGGAAGGTAAAACTGGCGTGTTCAAAAACGGAAAGGTGGCCGTTGCCTCGCACGGTCGCAAGGATATGCTTCGAGTGGCGCGCATCAAACGGCGCTGTGCTGTAGCAGATATGGGCGGCATACGCGCACAGCATGTCCGGGTCGGGCGTGTATGCCAGCAGTTCTACCTTCATGGCTGAAGGAGGAAATCAAGGCGCCGCTCGGCTGCTGCCGGGCCTTCAGGCAGCGCAGCCACACGCGTCACGACGCGTCGCAGCAACATGGCGATCGATGTGGAAGCCCTGGCCATAGCGTCGAGCACCTCCTGGTGTGTAAGGGGTGCACCGCTCATGCCGGCGGCATAGTTCGTAACAATGGCGATGGTCTGATATTCCAGTCCAGCCTCATTCGCAAGCGTCACCTCCGGAACTCCGGTCATTCCGACGACCGACCCTCCCATGGCGGCATACATGCGCACTTCCTGTGGTGACTCGAACCGCGGACCCTCGGCTGCCACATAGACTCCACGCGTGGTCGAAACGGGCAGATTCAGCAGGCTCATCTCATCCGCCAGCACGTCGGTCAGAGCCCCGCTGTACGCATGAGTCACGTCGGTGTGAACAACCTTGCCCGTCTCAAAGAACGTGTGCGCGCGAACTTTGGTGAAGTCGAGGAAGTCGCCCATCAAGGCGTAGCTTCCAGGTTCAATAGACGGTTGCAGAGAGCCGACGGCACTGGTCGTGATAACATGCCAGGCACCCAGCATGTATAATGCCATGATGTTGGCGCGATAGTTGATGAGATGCGGCGGCACGACATGGCCTTCCCCGTGACGCTTGAGAACGACCGTGTCCACCCCTTCCATCAAACCTCTCAAATACTCTACGTCGCCGAAGGGGGTTGTGATACGAAGAGCACGTGCATCAGAAAGAAGCTCAACACCGTCGACACCGGTGCCGACGACAAGACCAACTGGCCTGGACATGACCACTCCTCAGGAACAAGTTGTCTGCTCGCTTACCAACAAATTGTACTTCCAAAGCAGCTCATGTCAACCTGGAAACAGTCCGCAACCCGCACAAACACTGGGCTCTTTGACCCCTGCAGCGAATCCAGCATACCAGACCTGCCGAGGCGGTGACTCAGGTTGGAGAACGCATCCCTCGCACGCATGAGGTCGGGAGTTCGAACCCCTCGGCGCCACTGTCCGTCCGATGAGTTCAGCTCCATGGGCGGAGCCCGATGGCTGCAGCGTTTTCCTCGTGTTTCACCTGACCACGGTCCAGCCTTTCTCTTGTGCCCATATGCTGACTTGGCAAGCTGCCACACTCATGTTACATCTCCCCTGCGGGAAGTGCATTTGGCAGTGTAACATGCGAGGCTTGACACCTAGATGACCAATGCTAGCATGGCATCTAACGTCGATCGTGGTGCTTCCCGCTGGGTTGCAGTCACTTGGATCGGCGCTCCGCCGGGAGGTAGTCATGATATTCAACCAATGGTATGCAATTCTGCCATCCAGCTCTGTAAGGCCTCTTCACGTCCTCGCCGTACGCAGGCTCAATATGGACCTGGTCCTCTTCAGAAACGCGAATGGTGAGCTTGGCTGCGTTGTCGACCAGTGCACGCATAGGGGAGCAGCACTGAGCGGTGGCAAGATCAGAGGTTCCTGCCTGCAGTGCCCATTTCATGGATTGGAGTTTGATGTCAGCGGGCGATGCACATTTGTGCCAGCGTATGGCAGAGCGTCCACAGAGGATTTGACACGGTTTAACGTCAGGCGCTACTTAGTCAGGGAAGAGCACGGCATTGTGTATCTCTGGTACGGTGATGAGGACAAGGTCGAGGCAAACGTGCCATTCTTTGCAGCCGACATCGATTCCAGCTACTCCTACAGCGAGATGTGCGACCTGTGGAATGCTCACTATTCACGGTGCATCGAAAACCAGCTTGATGTCGTGCACGTCCCCATAGTCCATTACAACACGATTGGCCGTGGGCACAAAACGCTCGTGAACGGGCCCAAGGTGGTTCTTGAGGACAACACGATTGTCACCAGCGCCAACAACGACGTAGACAGAGGGCAATTGCCCAAGGCGCCCTCTGAATGCGTTATCAAGCAAACGAATCTGCAGTTCAAGTTTCCCAACATCTGGATGAATCATATCAGCTCTAGGATCAAGGTGATCATTTACTTCGCCCCAGTAGATGATGTGCGGACAGTC
>Ga0209098_1001991_pt1 | contig 18496 bp, 17 predicted proteins | sample AD_JPNHW1_MetaG_FD_184429 | JGI IMG/M metagenome (GOLD analysis project Ga0209098, IMG submission 184429) | Active sludge microbial communities of municipal wastewater-treating anaerobic digesters from Japan - AD_JPNHW1_MetaG (SPAdes) (version 2) | ecosystem: Engineered > Bioreactor > Anaerobic... | reverse complement strand
CAAAAGAATAAACCCGATGAAAATAGAACACCGCTTTCCCATAGTTCTCTCCTTAAATTGAGATACCGACTCTATACTCTATAACTCCTGAAGGGGAGAAATGGTTGCACTCTTATGAAAAATGAACCCTTTTTCTTGCTCCGGGGGATCCCGTGGGGGGGCTCACCATGATATTTCCACCGAAGGAACGGAGAAGTTCGTCACTGGGCTGAAAGGAAGAGGACCTTCCAGTAAAGGCCGTCTGATCACCGGTCTTTATCCCATCCCGTTTGCCGCCAAGACCTTGGGATGGCCCCGGCGATGGGGGTGCCGACCCTCAAGAGGGCCGGCACCCGTTCTCGAGAGAATCAGAGATCGATTTTAAAGTTCACGCCTTGGGCCAGGGGGAGATCCCTGCCGCCGTTGACCGTACAGGTCTGACGGCGCATATAGTACTTCCAGGCGTCACTCCCGGACTCACGGCCCCCTCCGGTCTCTTTGTCTCCTCCGAAGGCTCCGCCGATCTCGGCACCGGAGGTGCCGATGTTGACGTTGGCGATACCACAGTCGCTTCCCGCAGGGGAGAGGAAGAGTTCCATCTCCCTCAGATCGGTGGTGAAAACCGCAGAGGAGAGTCCCTGGGGAACACCGTTCTGAAGGGCGATGGCCTCTTCGATGCTATCGTACTCAATTATGTAGAGAAGAGGGGCGAAGGTCTCTTTCTGAACCACCGGGAACTCGTTTTTCCCTTCGGCGATACAAGGAGTGACGTAGTGTCCCCCTTCGAGGCCTTTGACGGTAACCCGCTCGCCGCCGTAGAGAACGCGTCCTCCCTGTTTCTTCAGCTCCTCTATAGAATCCATCATATCCTGAACAGCCCCCTCGTCGATCATGGGGCCCATAAGGGTCCCCTCCAACCGGGGGTCTCCAACCTTAATCTGCCGACAAGCCGCCACAAGCGAGGAAGCGAAGGTCTCTTTCAGCTTTTTGGGAAGAAGGAGGCGCCTTGTGGTGGTGCACCTCTGCCCCGCTGTTCCGAAGGCGCCGAACAGAACCGCCCTCAGGGCGAGTTGAACATCCGCCGTCTCGGAGACGGTGATGGCGTTGTTCCCGCCAAGCTCAAGGATCGAGCGCCCAAAGCGGTTGGCGACCACGCACCCGACCTCTTGGCCCATCTTGGTGGACCCGGTGGCGCTGATCAGGGGGAACCGTTTGTCCGCTCCGAGGCGGTTTCCCACATCGCCCCGTTTCCCGATCACCATGGAAAAGAGACCGTCCATGTCGTACTTATCGACGATGGGGGCGATAATATTCTGAACGGCGATCGCCGTCAGAGGAGTCCTGGAAGAAGGCTTCCAGAGCACCGAATCCCCGCAGACTGCCGCCAGGAGAGCGTTCCAAGACCAGACTGAAACGGGGAAATTAAAGGAGGAGATGACGCCGACGGGACCCAAGGGAAGCCACTGCTCAAACATCCTGTGGTTGGGCCTCTCGCTGGCCATGGTCAATCCGTAGAGCTGGCGGGAGAGACCGACGGCGAAGTCGGCCATGTCGATCATCTCTTGGACCTCGCCGGCCCCTTCGGAGACGATCTTTCCTGCCTCCAGCGTGACCAGCGCGGCCAGCTCCTTTTTCTTCTCCCGGAGGGCTTCGCCGATCTCTCGGACCAGGAGCCCCCGCTTAGGAGCGGGCATGGTACGCCACTTCAGGAAGGCCTCCCAACAACGGGCGGCGACGATCTCGTACTCCTCGGCGGTCGCCTGGCGGACGGTCGCCAGGACGCTGCCATCGATGGGAGAGTGGCAGACAAGCTCGGATCCGGTCGTTTTGATCCAACCCCGGGACGAACCGGAAGTCGCCCCGTTGTTGACCTCGGACAAGCCAAGGCTTTCAAGAATCTTCTTCATATATCCTCCTTTCCAAATGGGAGGCATGGACCTTTCGCTCCATACCCTATCGGCCCTGGCCCCATACCTTTCCGGCTTCAGGAGACGAGGACTCGGAGTCATGGAATAGTCAAAGAACCGGCAAGAAGAGCGAGCAAAGAGGAGATTCCCCGCTCCCTGCGTTTTCTTCCGTCCACAAGAGATACCGTTCTGCGGAGAATCCATTTTACCATGGAACGAGAAGGACCGGCAGAGGGCTTTTGCCTCATCCTTGGACAATGCAGAAAAACTACCGCCAGAGGAGCCTCTACATCTTCGTCGGAAGAGAGATAAACCGGGTCTTCAGGGAGAACTCCCTCTCCACATACTCTTGAAGACTCCGAAGGCCGAAGGTCTCGGTGGCGTAGTGCCCGGCGAAGAGGACTGACACGCCCCATTCCTGAGCGGAGTGGAAGGCGGTGTGACTGGTCTCTCCGGTGAGAAGCAGGTCGTACCCCTCCTGGGCCGCCTCTTCCACAAAGGAGGCTCCCTCCCCGGAGACGACGGCGATCCGGCGGACCGAATCTTTCACCGGAAGAATCCGCCAAGGCTCCGGAGTCAACCCCTCCCAGAGGCGAGAGACGCTCTCCAGGGAGAGTGCCTGGGGAAGGGTTCCTCCAAATCCGATCCGGATTCCTTCATGGGAACCGAAGGGCTTCACCTCTTCCAAGCCCAAGAGCCTGGCGATCGTCGCGTTGTGACCCAGTCGGGGGTGGAGGTCCAGGGGAAGGTGGGAGGCGTAGAGGCCGAGGTTCCCTTGGATACAGGCCCTCAACCGTTTGTAGAGGGGCCCGGTGACCCTCTGGGGGCTTCTCCAGAAGAGACCGTGGTGAACGATCAAGAGGCCCGCACCCAGGTCTACGGCCTCTTCGATCGCAGCCAAAGAGGCGTCGACGGCGAAGGCGATCAGCTCGATCTCCTCCGGCCCCTCCACCTGCAAACCGTTCAGGGAACAATCCTCCACCTCTTCCGTTCCCAGAAGCCTATCCAGCGCCAGCACGAGCCGATCTCTCTCCATGGTCTCTCCTCCTTTGTACTTAAACACCCTTGTTCGGGAAAATCAAGGGCCTCCCTCCTTGCTCTCACCGCTCAGAGACCTTATACTTACCCTGAGCCCCTCACGGGGAAAACGAATTCGGGAAGGAGGGAGAGCCATGACGGGAGGGAACACTCTCAAGAGGGCGGTCAACCCCATGCCCCCGGATATACTCGCGACCCTTCGGGAGAGCGGGCTCTTGAGAGAGTATGAAGGGCGCCCCCCCTACCAAAGGAACGATTATCTGGGGTGGATTCTCAGGGCCAAGAAGAAGGAAACCAGAGAGAAACGGGTAGAGACAATGCTCAGGGAGCTCGCAACGGGAGACCTTTACATGGGAATGAGCTGCCACCGGAAGGGTTCACGGAAGAACGAGGAAGGCAAAAGCTCTCTGAATGGCCTCAAGGACCTGCCCGAGGAAGAGAGCGAAGGAAAGGAGAAAAGGGAATGTCCATCTTCATAACCCCTTTGATCTCCCTCGAGGAGAGGGAGGTTGAGATGGAGTTTGTCCGGGCCTCGGGACCGGGGGGACAGAACGTCAACAAGGTCTCGACGGCGGTCAAGCTGACCTTTTCCATTCCCGCCTCCTCCCTTCCTGAAGCGGTGAAGGTAAGGCTGATACGCATCGCCGGAAAACGTGTCAACCCCGAGGGAACCCTAGCCATAGACGCCCGCCGTTTCCGCACTCAGGACGCCAACAGGAAAGACGCCCTGGAACGGTTGGTCGAGCTGATCCGCCGCGCCCTCTACGTTCCCCCCAAGAGGGTTCCCACCCACCCGGGCGCCGGGGCCTTGGCCAGACGTCGAGCCGAGAAGGAGCACCTCTCGACGAGAAAGAGCAGCCGAAAGAGGCCGGACGAAGAGGATTGACCCTCTCCCGCTTCCTGGCACCGGTGGCTTTTCTCAACCGCTCCTCTTCACCTTTCTTCGCGGGAGCGTCTCCCCTCTACCAACCTGGAAACGCCCCCCTCCGAGTTGACCTTTCCGGGGAAAAGGGGTAGTTTTACCCATACCCTTTGAGAGGCTTTCATGAGAGTAGCCATCTTCGATTCCGGCGTCGGTGGGCTCACCGTCCTGGAGGATGCGATTCGGAGAGTTCCGGGCGCGGACTTCCTCTACTTCGCCGACACAGACAATGTCCCCTACGGGACCAAGAGCAAGGAGGAGGTTCGTAGGCTGACCGTGGAGGCCGCGAAGTTCATCGCCGACCTGGGAACCGATGTTCTCGTCATCGCCTGCAACACCGCTACCAGCGCGGCCGCGACGGAACTTCGCCATCGTTTTTCCTTCCCCGTCGTCGCCATGGAGCCTGCGGTCAAACCTGCGGTAACCCGCAGGATCAGCGCCGAAGGAAGGCTCTCCCTCAACGCGGACAAGCGCGTCTTAGTGGCCGCTACCCCTCTCACCCTGAGAGAGGAGAAATTCCAACGCCTCGTCGCCTCCCTGGACACCGAGGGAATCGTGGACCCCCTCCCCCTCCCGGAACTCGTGGACTTCGCCGAGAGGCTTGAGTTTTCGGATTCGCCTGTCCTCTCCTATCTGAGAAAGGTCACGGCCGGTCAAGACCTGGGGCTCTACTCCACCGTCGTTCTCGGTTGCACCCACTTCCTCTTCTTCAGGCCCCAGTTCCGGAGCCTCTTTCCCCCAGACACGGAGATCATCGATGGAAACGAGGGAACCGTGAACCAACTGGTCAGGACCATGGATGGGTTGAAAGGGGTCAACCGTGAGCGTGACCTCTCTCCCTTTCCGGGCCGGGTTCTCTACTTCGAATCCATGCGTCCAGTCACGGATCCACCGGCTCTGGAACGCTTTCGAAGGCTCAGGGAACGCTACGCTCTGGTCAGGGAAGGTTCCTCTCTCTCCTGAGAGGGCTTTATTACAAGTTCTTTCCCAAAGCCGCCCCGAGGAAGAGGGCGAGGAAACCGAACCCATTCTGGAGGATCACGTTGACACCAGCGTGAAGCCAAAGAGAAGAGCGGAAGAGTTGCCCGGTCTCAAGGATGAAGGCGGAGAAAGTTGTAAAGGCCCCCATGAAACCCACCAGGACGATGGTTCTACTCTCTGGGGAGAGAGGGCGCCTGCTCTCGAAGAGAGCCCAGAGAATCCCTACCAGGAAGCATCCGGTCATGTTGACGGCGAAAGTCCCCCAGGGGAAGGGGGTCGTGTTGTAACGCCGGACGATCCCGGAGAGGCCGAAGCGGGTAAGCGTACCGACCGCACCGGCCAGGGCGAGTAGCAAAACCTTTTGAACCACTCTTCTCTCCTCTGGAAGGACTTTTTTCCGCCTTTCGGGCAAGAGCTACCTCTTCCTTCAAGGCTTCGGGAGCCAGGCTTCAGCTCTTGTTAGAGCGCTTCCTGATCAGGTGGTCGAGAATCTTCTTCCTCATCCGCAGGGTCTTGGGGGTGACCTCCAAGAGTTCATCGTCCTCGATGTACTCCAGGGCCAGCTCCAGCGTAAAACGTCTGGGAGGGATGAGCCGGATCGCCTCGTCCGCGCTGACGGAGCGCATGTTCGTCAGCTTCTTGAGCTTGCAGACGTTGACCACCAGGTCGCCCTCCTTAGAGTTTTCGCCGATGATCATGCCCGCGTAGACGTTCGTTCCCGGGTCGATGAAGATCGGCCCTCTCTCCTGGAGACAGTAGAGGGCGTAGGCGGCCGCCTCTCCCGATTCGAGGGCGATCAACGTCCCTGCGGTCTTCCTCTTCCTCTCACCCTTCATAGGCTCATACCCTGAGAAGCCGTGGTTGAGGATGCCCGTTCCGTGGGTCGCGGTCAAGAACTCGTTGTGGACTCCGATCAGCCCTCTGGCGGGAATCCGAAACTCCAGACGGGTATACCCGCCGTTTCCGGAGACCATGGAGGTCATCTCCCCACCTCTCTGCCCAAGCATCTCGATGACCACACCACAATACTCTTCGGCCAGATCAATGACCGCCTGTTCCATGGGCTCGCATTGAACGCCGTCGATAGTCTTGAGAATCACCTCAGGCTTGGAGACCTGGAACTCGTAGCCCTCCCGACGCATGTTTTCAATAAGGACAGCCAGTTGCAGCGCCCCCCTTCCTTTCACCAGGAAGGCCTTCGGCGAGGCGGTCTTTTCAACTTGGAGGTTGACGTTGGAGAGAAGCTCTCTCTTTAACCTGTCCCAGATCTGTTGCGAAGATACGTATTTCCCCTCGTTCCCGGCGAAGGGAGAGTCGTTGACGTGAAAAGTCACCGCCAGTGTCGGCTCGTCGATCGCGATCGTGGCCAGGGGTTTCGGGTTGCTCTTGTCCGTCACGGTCTCGCCGACGTTGATCTCGTCGCATCCTGTCACGGAGACGATCTCCCCCGCCGCGGCCTCCGGAACCTCGCTCTTCTTAAGCCCTTCGTAAACGTAGACTTTGGTCACCTGAAAGGGGATTCTCTCGTCGTTCCGTTTTACCAGGAGGACGTTGTCCCCGGGGTGGATGATCCCGTTCTGAATCCGTCCTGTTCCCCATTTTCCCAGGAAGTTGTCGAAGCCGATGGCGCTCACCAGAAGCTGAAGAGGGGCGTCGGGGTCGCCTTCAGGCTCTTTGACATGCTTGATGATGGTTTCGAAGAGGGGGGTAAGGTCATGATTCTCCTCCTCAAGCTCATACTTGGCGAACCCCTCCTTGGCGGAGGCGTAGACGACGGGAAAATCGAGTTGCCGATCGTTGGCGTCCAATTCGACGAAGAGATCGAAGATCTCGTTGAGAACCTCCGCTGGGCGCGCGCTGGGCCTGTCGACCTTGTTGATGACGACGATGGGGTTAAGACCCAGCTCCAGGGACTTCTTCAGAACGTACTTCGTCTGGGGCATGGGCCCCTCGAAGGCATCCACGAGGAGGAGAACCGAATCAACCATCTTGAGAATCCGCTGAACCTCGCCGCCGAAATCTGCGTGGCCGGGGGTATCGACAACGTTGATCTTGTAGTCCTTGTATGTGAAGGCCGCATTCTTGGAGAAGATGGTGATCCCCTTCTCCCTCTCCAGGTCGTTGGAGTCCATGACCCGTTCGGCGACCTTTTGGTTGTCCCTGAAGACACCGGACTGTCTCAGTATTGCGTCGATAAGCGTTGTCTTGCCGTGGTCAACATGGGCGATAATGGCGATATTCTTGATCATCTTCATGCGCGTCTCTCCCTTACTCACCTTTTGTTTCTAGGCTTGCCGCTCCACTTCCCCTCACGGGAAGGGGAGTTCTCTCTTCTCGTTCCTTTGTCGGAGCCTCTCTTCTCAGAGCGCTCCCTCTCTTTATACCCTTTGTGAGAGGGCTTTCCGCAAGAGCCTCCCCTCTCCTCTCCGACTCGAGGGCCTTTGCGGAAGGGTCTCTCGGAAGAGGAATCCTGCTCTCCCCCTCTCCGGTCCCGATCGTAGGGTCTTTTCTGAAAGCCTTCCGACCCTTCGTCTCTCTTCCCCCTCTTAACGGCGGCATAGGGTTTCTCGTAGGAGGGCCTCCCTTCTCGACCCTCTTCCCGTCTCTCCTTGCCGTAACCCCGGGAATCGCCATGGGAGTGACCGCTGTAAGGTTTCACGGGCTCCCTGGTCCCCTCGGGTTGGGAACCGGAACCCGCCCAGGAGGGAAAACGTCCTTGAGAGGGGTCGGGGACAACAACCACCGGCCGCTTGTTGATCCGAAAGTTCTTAAACCCCTCGATGATCAGCTCTGCCCAACGGCGGTCCACCTCAAACACCGTCAAGGAATCTTGAATCGTGATGGCCCCAACGGCGATATCCCTCCTCCCGGAGGCGTCGTTGACCATTCCGATAAGATCCGTAGGGGTCATCTTCTGCTTGCGCCCCCTGTAGATGATGAGGCGGAAAAACTCTTCCCTTCCCTTCCGGGGAAAGGTCTTCCCCCCTTCCTCCCGCGGGAGGACTCCCCTCTTGGGGGTTTCCAGGTCCGGAACATCTTTGTAGGAGGTGAAGAAGCGGTTGCAGGTAAGGGCGGCGTAGCGGCGGAGGACCTCCTCCTTGCTCAGGTCGGCGAACTCCTTCATAAGGGCATCCATCGAAGACCCAGCGGGAAGGTTCCCCGTGTCGACGTTCAGGAGACGTTGCCCTTGGAACCGGATCTGGGCGTCCACAATCTCCTTCCCTTTGGGGAAGGCCATGGGGAAGAAAGGGCGCCCGACGATCTCCTCGATATACCGAAGCTTTCTCCTCTCCCTGACGTTGATCAGCGAGATCGAAACCCCTTGTTTGCCAGCCCTCCCGGTCCGACCGCTCCTATGAACGTAACCCTCCGGCTCGTCGGGAAGACGGTAGTGGATGATGTGGGTCAGATCGTCGATATCAAGCCCCCGGGCCGCCACATCGGTAGCGGTCAGGATTCTGACGATTCGGGAGCGGAAGGAGGCCATGACCTCGTCCCGGCGGTCCTGGGAAAGGTCTCCATGGAGGGCGTCCACGTTGTAGCCGTCCTCGGCGAGACGAAGGGAAAGTTCCTGTGTCTCCAGCCTGGTTCGGCAAAAGATAATGGCGTACATCTCCGGCTGAAGGTCAAGAATTCTCCGTAGGCCCTCATAACGGTTCTTCTCCTCCAGGACGCAGAAGTGGTGTTCCACGGTCTCGACACCGGCGTTACGACGCCCCAGGGTGATCACTTCGGGATTCTTAAGGTATTGCCCGGAGAGAACCTCGACCTCCTTCGGGAGAGTCGCGGAGAAGAGGAGGGTTTGCCGCCCCTCCGGAGTAAAGGCGGCGATGGCGGCCAGGTCTTCGGCAAAGCCCATCTTCAACATCTCATCGGCTTCGTCGAGAACAAGGGTTCCAATCTTCGAAAGGTCGATCTTCTTGCGGCGCAGAAGGTCCAACAGGCGTCCAGGAGTGGCCACAGCCACCTGGGGATGTTTCTCCAGCTTGCCGATCTGCCCTCCGATTCCCGCCCCTCCGTAGAGGGGGACAACCCGTAAGAAGGGGAGTTGGCTCCCAAGATCCTGTAGGTCTTTCCCGATCTGAACACAGAGCTCTCGAGTAGGGCTCAGAACCAGGGCTTGAACATGCCGAAGCTCCGGGTCGAGACGCTGGAGGATGGGGAGGCCGAAAGCGGCCGTTTTCCCCGTTCCCGTCGGAGCTAAAGCGATGATGTCCCTCGGGGAGTGGAGAAGTTTGGGTATGACCTGAAGTTGAATGGGAGTCGGATCCGTAAAGCCTAACTCCCGAACACCCTGAACCAGACTATCCTTCAGGCCCAAGGTTTGAAAAGCATTTTCCATCGATCACCTCGATTCAAAGAAATCTTCGCCGCGGGTTCGTTCCGGGGGATTTCGAGAACCGAGGGGTAGGCAATGCGTCAGCAGGGTATCGCGTGTCCTGCAACTGCAACACTCTCCGGACACCCGTCCTTAAGAAACCTTCGGGAATCATAACGCGGATGGTGCATTTTACACCAAAGCGTACTTTTCCGCAAGAGTGGGCGGATCAATTCTTAGAAAAAACTTCTTCCCCCTTTCCCTTGAAATTACCGGCTCGAAAGGGGCCTCTCCCCGTCTTGAGAGACCCTTTCCCCCTCTCGGAGGTTCTCCAGAATCCTCTCAAGGAGGCCGTCCAGAACCGACACCTCCTCTCGGGTCAGGTTTCTCAGGACCCTCTCCTCCAGGGTTCGGGAGATCTCCAGAAAGCTTCCGCTCAAGGAACGCCCCGGTTCGGTCAGGCTTACCAGGGTCACTCTTCGGTCGCTCTCGGACCTTCTCCGCTGGAGGTACCCGTTCTCTTCGAGTTTATCGACCAAGACCGTGACGGTGGAGACGCTCCTCTGAACCCTCTCGGCAAGGGTGTTCAAGGAGAGGCTCCCCTCCTGTAAAAGCTGGAAAAGAAGACTCCCGTGGGAGGGGACAAGACCCTGAACACCCCGCCGCTTAAGTTCTCGGACGATGAGGGCGTTCGCCTTTTCCCGGATACAGCCGATGCGGAAAACCGTACCCTGAGGTTCAATCACTGGGCGATCTTCTTTCCGATCTCCTCGGCTTTGGCCAAGAGTTCGGGCTTCTCCCGCACCGCGCCGGGCCCGCCGAGACCTGGGGCGACCATGAGCTCGGCCACTTCGAAGCCGATAGACTCCACGACCTGCCTCGTCTCTTCGAAGTACGAGGAGAAAGCCTCCGGAGTGGGCATGTTCTGGACGAAGAGCATGACAGCCTTCTTCCCAGAGGCCAAGTTGGTTTTATGCCCGGCGGCCATGTTCAGGAAGGAGAAAAACCGGTCCACCAGGCCCTTGAGCTGAGCCGACATCTGCCCCATATAGACCGGGGAGCCGAGAATGATCGTATCGGCCTTATAGATCTCTTCCAGAAGCGGTTGTAGTTCGTCGACGGTGGCGCAATGGCCTCCATTGCCCTGACAGGCGTAGCAGGCTTGACATCCCTTCATCTTCAGACTGTTCAGGGAGACAAGTTTCGTCTCAGCCCCTTTGGAAGCCGCCGCTTTGAGAATTGTCTCCAGTAGCAGGGCCGTGTTGCCCTTGACGTTGGGACTACCGTTGAAGGCGAGGATCTTTTTCATCTCCAAAACCTCCGATCTGGGAATACTCCACAATAGTTCGATATCTAACCATTGTCAAGCACTCTCCCCTTTCGGGGCCTCCTCTCAAAGGGTTCCAAAGAGGCGGTCTCCGGCGTCACCGAGACCGGGAACGATATACCCTTTCCCGTTGAGCCCCTCGTCGACGGCGGCCACGTAGATGTCCACGTCAGGATGCTCCCGCTCCACCCTGGCGATCCCTTCGGGGGCGGCGATGATGGAGAGAATCCGGATCGAGACCGGAGCGAACCTCTTTATCTCAAAGATTGCCTCGGTCAGGGAGCCTCCCGTTGCGAGCATCGGGTCCAGGAGGAAGACGTTCCGCTCGGAGATATCCTTGGGAAGCTTCAGGTAGTACTTTACCGGAGCGAGGGTCTCCTCGTTCCGGTAAAGCCCGATATGGCCGACCTTGGAGTTGGGAACCAGGTTCTGGAGAACGTCCACCATCCCCAGCCCCGCCCGGAGGATCGGGACAAAGGCCACGGCGTTCTCTTCCAAGACCTTGGCGGAGGTTTTCCTCAGAGGGGTCTCCACTTCCACATCCCGCAGGGGAAGGTCTCTTGTGGCTTCGTAGAGGAGGAGAAGGGAGATCTCGTTAAGAAGCTCTCGAAACATCTTCTTGTTGGTCTCCTTGTCACGAAGCCACGCCATTTTGTGATCGATCAGAGGGTGTCGGATCCAATGAAGCATTTCAACCTCCCGAAAAAGTGAGCCACAAATCAAGTCCCCTTGTGGCGAAGGGAGAGAGTGTTTAGCTCTTCGCCAACTCAACCCGCCGGTTCTGCGCTCTTCCCGCCGCCGTCCCGTTATTTCCGACAGGCTTTTCGGAACCATAGCCGACACTCCGCAGCCGGGCCCCGTCGACTCCCCCCTTGACCAGGTACGCCTTGACCGCATCGGCTCTCTCTTGGGAGAGGGCTTTGTTGCGGGCAAGGGAGCCCGTATTATCCGTATGACCCTCCACGGTGATCTTGAGAGAGCCATCGGCCTTCAGGAGGGTCACGATTCTATCGAGAACCGCTTTCGACTCCGCCCGGATGACGGCGGAATCGGTGTCGAAGTTGATCCCGTAGACCCTGGTTCGCCCGAACCGGGCCAGATCTTCGGCCATCTGTTTCTGAACACCCGTGGAGGGCTTCCAGTGGGGACAACTCCCGACCTGTTTGGATTGTCGCTTCCCGTTCCAAAGACCAGGAGTCTGGTCGAGCTCCCCCTTCCTCCACCAGAGCCCGTAGAATTCCGATCCATCCGGCGTGAAGACAAGTATCGCCGGGCCGGAATCGCCGTTCTCCCGCCACTGGAACTTCAGGATTCTCCCGTCGATTCCCCCGGAGAGAGTCCCCCCTCTGAGCTCATAGCAACCGGTCACCAGGGAGTCCTCCTTGAGGATATGGAAGAGGCTGAAGCTACTGTCGTAGGTCCCCGAAACGTCGGCTATGGGAGTCTTCGTCAACTGCTCCCCATAGCCCCTGAACTCCATGAGTTCCGTCCACTCGGGATCCCCGTGGTTGTCTTTAAGGGTCAGTCTCAACCACCTTCCGGGGAGAGGCTTGGGCACAAGGAAGCTCTGGTGATCCGCCCGATCCTTCAGCTTCACCGCAAGAAGGGGAGAGAATCCCGCAACAGCGCTCTGGTCGGAAATCTCCACTAAGACGTTGTTGGCTCCGCGCCCATCCCCGTCGATCGAGGCCGTGTCAAACTCAACCCTCTTGAGAGTGGTTTTCTCGGGAAGGGCGATCACGAAGACATTCCCGTTGATCTCCCCGGTTTCACAGGCCCACCCCGTGTCACTCCTCTCGTCGATAATCCAGAGAGGCTCCCAGCCTCCATAGTTGGAGGGGCTCTTCACGATGAGGGCGCCGGAGTAGAAGGATACCACCGAGGCTTCGCCCTTCTGTTGGGCCGAAAGCGGCATGAAGAGAAGAACTGCGAAGAGGAAGAAGAGAGAGGTAGCCTTTGCTCTTTTCATGAAACCTCCACTGGACTTGTTCTCCCCCAAGGATAGAAGAGTTCTTTCGAGAAATCAAGCGGAGTCTGCCCCCTGGACGGGCTGAAGCCCAGAGATAGCTCTAAAACGGAGTGTCCCTTGTAGAGCCGAAGCGCTTTAGAGGTATTCCCCTCCTACTTCCCTTTGCAGATTCAGCGGAGTGTCCGCTTTGAGTGGAGAGACTCTTGGAGGCACTTTGTCGTCCTGATCCGTAAAATGGAGTGTCCCTTGTAGACTGGAAGCCTCTGCGGAAGGGGTCCTCCCCTCACGCGCCGGCCTTGCAGAGGCTGCCTCTCCCCTGAAAGGAGGAGGCCCAGGAGTTCAAGGCGGAGAGAGCGCTTCCCGGCTTTCTCAAAGAATCGCCTCTTCTCTCTCCCCCCATTAAGATTCTTGTTGTATACTTCTCTCCATGTCTTCCTATTTTACCGATCCCTCCTCGCCACCCGACCCTGAGACACTCCTCCTCGCTCTTGGAAGATGCGCTCCCCTCTGGAAGAGCTTCCGTGAAGAGACCTACAGCCGCTTTCCCCAAGCCCTGGAGGTTTGGAAATACTACGGCGCCGGATCGGGGTGGGTGATGAAGTTTCTCGTGGGAAATAAGAACCTCTTCTTCGTTATCCCCCTCAAAGAGTGCTTCCGTATCAACTTCGTCCTCGGTGAAAAGGCTGTTCAGAGAGCCTTGTCTACCCCTCTTCCCGTTGAGGTGGAAAAGACTCTCCGAGAGGGACACCCATACCCCGAAGGAAGAAGCATCTCCTTGGAGATCTCCCAGGAGAGCGACCTCTCCCTGGGGATGGAAATCTTGGGCATCAAACTCTTGGGGGCCTAGACCGTGCGACCTACCGAGAGAGAGAGAGGTGAGAACCCTCCTGCGACCCTCCCCGAGAGGTTCCCCGCCTCTCTGAGCGACCGGTTCATCTCCCTCCTCTGGAACGTCGGAGAGATCGTGGTTCAGCTGGAGATGGTCTTCTCCCACGTTCTCGACAGAACACGGCTGAGACGCGCATTGGATTCCATCCTGGACGTGGAACCCGTTCTCGGATGCCGCTGGATTCCCTCTTCTCCCTACCCCTATTGGGAGCGTCTCCCCTTAGACCGGAGAGAGAACCTTACCCTTCTCGAAGACGAGAGAGCCTACGAAGCCTACAGGAACTCGCCGGTAGACCCGCGGGTGGGACCGGCCCTGCATGGTGGCCTCCTCTCCCTCCCCGGAGGGGATCGGCTGATCCTAAAGTTCGCCCACGAGGCCACCGATGCGGGAGGCGCCAAAGAGTGCGCGGCCCTCTTGGGAAAGATCTACACCACCCTCGGGGAAGGCCGGGAGGGGACACCCAAGCCCATCATCTCCGGAACCCGAAGCCTAAGGAGTGTACTCAAGCGGGTGCCCTGGAACGCCTACCCCCGAACCCTAGCCGAAGCCTGGGAGGATTTCAGACTCTTCTCCAAGAGAGCCCCCATCTATAACCCCTTCGAAAGGGGTGAACCCTCGGGATGCAGATTTCTCTTCAGGGAGTTCTCCGCCGAGAGGGTCCGGAGGATCTCCTCCGCGGGGAAGACCGTTCAGGCGACGATCAACGATCTTTTTTTAACGGCCTTTCTCCGGGCTCTGGCCAAGGCCCGTCATGGCGATCCTTCCCGGATCGTCACGGCCACAACGGTCGACCTTCGCAAGTGGTACCTGCCCGAAGGCACCCCCTCAAGGATCTGCAACCTCAGCGCCTTGGAGTTTATCGAGATGAAGATCGGGCTCTCCGAGAGCTTCTCCGAAACTCTGAGGAGGATCCGCCGGATCATGGAGAAGAAGAAGAGAGGGCTGATCGGCCTCAACTTCGCCGGATGGCTCCCCATCGCGAAGTTCGCCAACCACAACCTCATGACGAAGGTGATCCTCCATACCAAGAGGAACATGGAGAGAGACCGCAGGGTGATCCCTCTCTTCACAAACCTCGGAGCCATCCCCGAAGAGACTCTCTCCTTCGACGGCCCTCCTCTTCTGGCCAGGGTGATCCCCCCCGGGGTCTACCCTCCCTGGTTGTGCTTCGGCCTAAGCGGGTACAAAGGGAGCATCACCCTCTCCGCAGGGACAACCCCCGAGGCTTGTTCCACCGTCGAGAGCCTGTGGGAGAGAATGGAAGAAGAGCTTCCCCTCTGACGCTCCGCCCCTCTTTCAAACCTCTCCCCGGTGCGCTGACCGCCTTATGGGACGCCTGCCTTCTACTCTTTCTCCTCTCCTTCCAGGGCTGGACCTCGGCCGACGACCATTTTCCCCTTGTAGTATCGGGCTTGTACCTCCTGAGACCTTTTGAGAAAGGCTTCCATCCCTTGATGCTCGATTACGCTTAAGTTGAAGACCTTCGTGTTGTGGGGAAGAACCTCCGCCCGGTGTGAGGCGGGGTTCAACCTCTTGCAGGGGTACTCTTGACACTGATAGCAAAAGTCGTGCCCCCGAGAGGTGATACAGCCATAGGTGTCGCAAGGGGTCTCCAGGACAGGACAATGTCCCTCGAGGGCTCTACACCCTTGGCAGGGAAGTTTCTCCCGGGGAATCCCCTTTTCGACTAACGCTTCCAGAAGGAGAGAGTTCTCTCCGGCCAGGTAGAGCGGACAGATCGCGCAGTGAATGCCACAGGGAGCGACGAGTTCGGATCTCTTCACACAGAACCTCCTTTCTTTTCTCTCATTATAGAACGTTTTGATAGATGAGAAGGACCCCCTCACCTCCCTCCGCCGGGGCTCTCCTCGACTCTCTCACACCCCTGACGGCTCCCTACAGACTCCCTCCCTGGGAGGCAAACGCTTCCGGGAGCGGGAAGACCGGCGAAGTTTTCTCTACTTCTCCATGGTCTTTTTCAGGGCGGCAAAGGCGTCGACCGCGTGGGGCGCCCTCTCCCCTTCAAAGGTATAGGGGAAGGATGTCTCCTGCAGTATAGACCGGCACTCTTTCGCGCCCATAGTAGGCTTGATCGATCTCATCATGGCGACGATCCCGCCCAGAACAGGCGATGTTGACGAAACCGATAAAAAGGGCGGGTTCCACCATGTTTTTTCTCCGCTTCTCAGTTTCTGATACTCGGCGATCGGAACTATCGAATAGTCGTAATGGTAGATGTTGACATCGGCTTCCCGCCCGTCGTCTTTCCCTGACCAAAGGCCGGTCGGCATGATATTACCGGGGTGTCCGGTATGGATGAAGACGGTGATGATCCCCGCCCGATGGGCGCGGTCCAGGGCCGCGTTGAGTATGGGTTTGTACTCCTTTTTTATCGCGGCCTGTGAGTAGGTCAGAATATCGATCTTGTGGGAGATGGCCCAATCTATGGCCTTAGCGAGGATCTCCGCATGAGTCTCCGGCTTCTCGAAGGGGACGGTGTTCAGGGCGAAGATTTCGGCCTCCGGGGCAACTTCATGTAGGGTGTTGGCCATCCAATACCCATGCCACTCCTGATCGGTCAGAAACTCCTCACCCCCTTCGACGAAGTTCTCGCCCCCGGCATAGAGTTGGGGGTGAGATTTCATGGCAAAACTGTGGTCGAGGATTCCCACTTTGACACCTTTGCCTTTCGATAAGCCCTGTGCTTCGTGGAGCCGGTGGAGAGAGAAGAAGGTCATCCTGCTGTTGGCATCCGGAAAGACCATGATGGATCGGGGATCGTCGGAAAACATGGGTTTGAAGAGCAAAAGGAGAGCCAAGATTAAAATGACTTTTTTCACCGTCTTCCTCCTGTATAGGCGCGGCTTAACCCTATAGAACGGTTTAACGGCTAAAAAAGTTCCCCTTCCTCGACACTCTTATCAGATTTGAAGTCAGAACATCCCCAGAGTCTGCATCCTTTGAAGGACCACATCCCTTGGGGAGCCAAGGCCCTTGGCGATCTCCTGGACGCTCTTCCCCTGGAGGTAAAGGTCCACAAGCTCCTGGTCCGTGAAGTTCCCGTGAGACCTGGAAGCTCCCTTTTTCACCGGCGCAGCCCTCTTGCGGGGGGGAGTCCCCTTGAAGAAGGACCCCTCTCTCCGTTCCTCCCTCGCGGGAAGGCTCTCCTCGGCGTGGCCCCTCTTCTCCTTCCAGGGGCGAAGGGTACGCACCGCTGAGGAGGGCTCCACTCCTTGGGGAAGGAGGTTCTCGGGGATATAGAGTCGATGCCTGGCCCGAGTTACCGCCACGTAGAGGAGGTTGATCTCCTCTCTCAGACGGGCCTGCACCGCCGGCTCCAGCTCCTTCCCTTTGCCGGTGATCGCCATCAGCCTCTCTTCAGTCATGAAATCCTCGGCCAAATGGACCTCATCGTACTCCATCCCCTTGGCCCGATGGACCGTTGAGAAGATGTACTCCGCCCGCTCCTTCTCTTGGTCCCCCACATGTTTGTCTTTCAGGCTCCGGAGAATCCCGGGGATCCCGTTGCCATACTTCTTGACGATCTCCACCATGAGGGCGAGTTCGATCTCTCCGGTCATGGAGATGTACTCCTCCAGCTCCGCCAGGTCCCTCATCCTCTTGATGACGGGGTCATGAACCGCGCTCGGCTTGCCGTTGAAAAGGCTCAGCACATCGTAGAGGGAGGCCCCCTCCTCGGCGTAGGTATAGGAGTGGATGTTCCCCTCGAAGTAGAGACGGCTCAGGCACCGCTCCTCCAAGTAGTCGATGGCCTTCAGGAGCAGACCCAGGTTGGTCCTTGCCAAGACGGCCTTTACCCCGCCGTTCCCTCCCGTCCCCCTCCCCCTGATCGAAGGGGGTTTGAAAAAACCAAGGTAGGACTTCTCTTTCAGAACCTCTACGGCCAGGTCGGCGATCTCCTGGGGGAAACGGAAGCTCGTGGAGAGTGAGTAAGGCGTATAGTCAAGGCCCTCCAAGGAGTTGACCGCATAACGCCACCCGTAGATCTGTTGGTTCGTGTCCCCCACGACGACCTTGACACCCTTCTGCTTTTGAAAAACCCCGAGCATGGCACCGGAAGCGTCCTGAGCCTCATCGAAGAGGAGGATGTCGTAGCCGAGGCTCGGAGAATCGAGGTGGAACTTCTTCAGATAGAAGTCGTGGGTAACCTCAATCTCCCCCTTCTCCATCAGGGAGAGAAAGCGTTGGGCGTATTCGAAGACGGCCTCCTGATAAAACTTGAAGAACCAGACCGACTCCTCCTCGAGCCCGGAGCGGTAGTCGCACTCCCGAAGGGTGGCCTTTTCGCTGTTGCAGAAGCAGGCCGTCAACCGTCTCACATGGTTGGCGACAATGAGCTCCCAGTGCCTCTCCCTTCCGCCCTTGATCTTGAGAAGTTCCGCGATTTCCTGGCTCCTGTAGCCTTGGCTACGCACCTTGTATCGGTAGAGGGGAATCGTATGACCGTAGGCCAGGGAGTGGGCCGTCTCAACCTTCACGTTATCGAGGCCCTCTTGGAGAAATTTTCGTTTCGCCTCCTCCTTAACCGATTTGTTGAAGGCGATGTAGAGAATTTTTGCCGTTCTCTCCCTGCTCTTGGCGTACTCGATCACCGTAGTTGTCTTTCCAGAGCCGGCGACGGCGTTGATCTTGATGTCCCCCCGGGAGGCGACAACCGCCGCTTGTTCCTCCGTGAGAACCAGAGGGCTCTCCTCCTGGGCAATCTTCTCTTCCTTCACCGGGAGCGCCCTTTCCTGAGGAGCCTCCCCCCAGAGGCTTCTCATCCTGGAGACGACCTCCTCCCTGGATGCCTTTTCTCCCCCTCGTTTTTCCATCGGCTACTTTAGCCCAACCTTCCGGGAGAGTCAAAGGCCATGAGCCCCTGAAATTCAGGGGAAACAAAGAAAAATGGAGGCAGGTCAAGAGCAACGGCCCGGAGGAAGCACCCTCCCCTGAGCCCTCCCGGAAGCTCTTCCGTTTATCCTAGGAACACTCCTTTTTTCTTCACAGACAAAGGGGTTTCGCAACCTCTCGGCTCCCACGTCCCTTTTGAAGAGATTCCGTCGTGAGGATTCCCCCTTTATCTCCTCCCTTTCATGCACTCTTTCGGGGAAGGGCATGAACAGAGAGGGAAGCCCCGAGGCTTGCCGCGGAAGAAAAACAACT
>Ga0209098_1001989_pt1 | contig 18515 bp, 24 predicted proteins | sample AD_JPNHW1_MetaG_FD_184429 | JGI IMG/M metagenome (GOLD analysis project Ga0209098, IMG submission 184429) | Active sludge microbial communities of municipal wastewater-treating anaerobic digesters from Japan - AD_JPNHW1_MetaG (SPAdes) (version 2) | ecosystem: Engineered > Bioreactor > Anaerobic... | reverse complement strand
CTCCATAAGCTCAAAATGAGGTGGCTCAGGCCTCTACCGGGCCGTTTGCCCTCTGGCCGTCCGGGCCGATCCACCCACCAGTGGGCCGGATGCTCTCCTCTGCTGGCCTGGCAAGCCTCTTGACGGACTTCTCCAGCTCGGGTAGAGAGCTGCCCCTTGCCTGCGCCATCAGCTCCCTCTGGCGGGCCTGGTATGCCCTGGCCTGCGCTCGCGATGCTTCCACACTATTACCGGCCTGTAGCGCTTTCATGTGCTTGCAGGGCGTGCCTGGATTGAACGTCCGGGCCTTGCAAGAGCATTCCGTTGGCGTGGTTGTGTAATAACAATCTCCTTTCTTGCTTCTGGTTAGCCTCACGCCGCCTTTCAGCTCTACAAAGATTGGCATAGGGTCGCTTGCCCGGCCAACGTAGGATAATAGCGATTTCACAGAGTCAACGGTTTGAGTTGTTGGTTTTTCTATTTGGACTAATGTGTTTCCTGTCATTGTGTTTTCACCAAATACTATATGGGTGAGGGGACTATTTAAACCTAATGGCATATAATACCATTTGTAACCATTGAAGATAAATAGATATATAAGCAATGGCCTAATATGGTAGTGTATGCGCGAAATTGCCACAGAACTTAAAATAGACAAGTCTGGTAGGATCGTTATCCCTGAAGTTTACCGGGAAGAGCTGAAGATAACGCCCGGCCAACTGATAAAAATAACTATCAGCAACCCTCTTGAGAAGAATATTGAAGGCAGGGATTGACCCCGCCTGGCATGGTCGGTGAAAACACAATGCCAGAAATCAAATCATCTCTTCAGAATAATAGCTTTGCCTATCGCACAATTAGCTATTTAAGCAGAAATTATAATCACAGTAATAATAGCAGAAAATAAAAAACTGTTTCCAGCCAGGGCACTCGCAATGCCCTGACAGGATTCCCGAGAAGGGAAGTGTTGCCTTATGTCAAATGTAGCCAATGCTAGGTTAAATACCTTTGGGAGCACGTCACCCAAAGTCGATAATGTACCGCCTGATGATCCTATTCTTGAAATTCCACTTTCGGAGCTGCAGGCCCTCTCTAATTCCGCTGTGGCCTTGTTCAATGACATCCTAGACATTGCCAGGGAGGAGCGGCTACTAGACAAGAAGGATTCAGCCGAATTGCTGATAAATGCTCAAAACACTATCAAGAATGAGAAAAGCCCTATCCAAAAGCTTATTTTGCTCAATGCCTACATAAGAAAAGCATTCAAGCCCATTAGAGAAGCCATAAGCCGAAGACCTGCCGCAAATGCTGCAGAAAGGATAATTCAGGCTTCCACAAAGATCAAACTTCGCGCCGTGATGCTCTATGAGCATGTAAAGACCATCGCGAAGGGAGAGAATAGGAAGAAGGATTTTGCTTTTAGCTCTCCAGATGTCCGCACCTTCTTAGCTGGCAAAGAAGGCCTGGCCCCTAGCCGGCGTGACGCAATCCGGGCAATGGAGAAGGCGGAACACCTTTTCCCGGCTCTGAAGTGTGAGCACACACCCAATGATGGCCGGGCAACTATGCGACTTGTGGCAAAAGTTGATGATTTAAATTATTGTACTATTATAAAAGAAGACCGCGAACGTGACGATTGGCAACGGTTCAGAATGACTGAAGTGCTGCCCTTTATGAGCTGAGAATATAAGGTAATACTTAAAGATTTACTGCACCTTTATAAATCCGAGAAGGATAATAACCGTTTACTGCTTGCTTTAGTTTACCTGCTAATACCGTTTCGGTTTCGTTTCTATTATAATAGCAAACAAATATTATTTCTTTGACTGGATAGATATACTTCCTGGATCGTTGCCAAATGAAACAGTTTTGGGAAGCTTCCGCAATGGTCTCCTCATTTCCTGGGCAATTTCTTCGTACCTGGAATCATTATATCCTGGAGCTATCTCATCTCGGAGATTTAGAAATTCCATATTGCTTAATTTCCTTAAATCAATAATTAGCTGTTGACGATCTGCCATAAAGCGTTTTACTACCATTAGCGGTAAACGAACGCCGTCTTCTCTCTCTAGCCTCGCCCAATCGAGGACAAAAAAATGCTCTGCCGTAGCAAGATGGTTATAATCTTTAATTCTCTGGTAGGCCGCACTTAATGATTGTAATTCGCTGCCTGTTTCAAAAAGCTTCAAAGCGCCTGAATTTATGGCTGAAGTCCATCTATCAGTTGGGAGCAATTTAATCCTATCTAGCTCTAGTGTAGCGATGCACAATTCTATTTCTGATCTTATCATATTTATATACTTTATTTTATCGTTATGAGCAAAATGTGACTGTAGAGCATAGTTTGCTAACAATGCTCCAATTACACCAAGAAAAGATCCGGCCAACGGTGGAAGGAACGAATCCCAGTTCATTTAGTCCTCCAGACTTCTTGGCTTAGTGGCAATTTCACTGCATGCCTAAGCGTTCCTTTATCGCTCGGACATCGGATTGTACCTGTCTGAAATGCATCCCATATCCTGGTTGAATGTCTTCCCTCATGCCTTTGATCTCTTCCAGTACCTGGGGAATTGTGTCGGTATTTTTACGCACTGCCTTGATGTCCTCACTTATTTGAGGGATCATTGCGGTATTCTCTTGAATCTTCATAAGTAGCGGTATCGCCTTATCCAGTTGAACAAATGAGCAAAGCATGGCTACTTCGATGGTTCGCCCAACGTCACCGTCATAGGGCTCAGAGGTCACTTTAGAGACTTCGGCCAGCTCCGGCTTATTCTTCTCAATAGTCTGTAAGAAGGGCGCGATTCTGGCCTCATCTCCTTCCACTAGGGCGATAACCTCTTGCTGGCCGTTCTCTTCCCAGTTGTATGTAGACAATCCAGGTAGGGCAAGGTTCATGGCATTTTTGAGCAGGAATACCCGATAGCCTACATCATGCACTTTTGGCCCGGTAATCTTGACTTTCAGCTTCATGTCACGCTTGATATGTATCGGCAAGCTATTTGGTTGTTTCTACATGCTCTGATCTCATGGGACATGTTTTGTCGGAGCAGAAGAATTTGCAGTCTCTACAGCATGTATCTTGAAAACTTTCTAGATAGTTTAACAAATTTTCTATTTTAGAATCAAATTCGTTAATTCTGGATTTCAAAGTTGCTTTTTGTGAGAAACTCCATTCTTCCAACTCGTTTTTTATGCGATTAGTCCAAGAATTTCGAAAACGGTTGCTTGATATGGTACCTGAGGTAGTTCGTATTTCGTTTCTAATTGGGTCTATGCTATCTATAACCTCATCTTCAAATTTGCCTAAGTCGCGGTCCGCATTTTTTATATCGTCAATATATTTTATAACTTCATCATTTGGAAATAGTATGCGTATTCGTCCGATTGTTTTCCAAAATCGTTCATCGTTTTTAGCTGTTCAGCTGAATTATCAAGATATTCATCAATGGTTCTATTAACGTATTGTTGTGCGTCTTCCATTTCTGGCGATTCATTATCTCTTCTTTGGCTAAGAATGTCATCATAATTGATAATGCGAATAGCGAAAATGTGTGCTGCACTATGAAGACTTTCTGACGCAAAAAAAGCACTGTAGTAAGATGCCTTAGATTGCAGCATTGTATGTCTAATGCCTCTTAATTCATTGATTGATCGTATTCTGTTGTCTCTTTTATGCCTTTTATCTTTTTCATTATCTCTATATATTTGAAATGCATTTGTAGCAAGTGCGCCTAATATGGCAGCACCTATATAGCCTAAGCCCTGATCCATATAAATCTCACTTCCAGAACTGCCACCATCCTTTTTTCTTGATTTCTTCTTCTCCTGGCTTTAAGGATAGCTGGCTGATGCTTTGGGTTAGCTGCGCAATGTGTGCTTGGAGGAAGTTGATCATTTCATCCTTGTTTTTGATGGTATCGAGGGCATGGGATAGATCTTTCTGGAGGCTATCAAACTCTATCTTTTTCTGATCGCCTAAGGAAGTAAGGCTATCAATTTTGATAGTAGCCTGATCAAGCTTGATAGTCTGGCTATCAATGATTTTCTTTTGGGATTCTGTCTCAGACCTGAGTTTCCTATTTTCTGACCATTTTTCATCCAGCTCTGTCTTAAGACTATCACGCTCGGATCTTAGACTATCACGTTCTCTCTTCAGGCTATCAACATCTGATAGACTTTGATGCAGGTAGCTATCAATCGCTTCAAGGATTAGCTTGTGCCTGGTTATGCCCCTTTCTTCTGCAGCCTTGCCGATCTCTTCCAAGGTCTGTTCGTCCGGCTCGGCATATATCCTTTTTACCATACTAGCCCCTTCTTTCTGCTCTGATACTCTTCTGATAGACTATGATCGGATTAGATAGTCTCACTATCATACTATGATCAGCTATATCTTTTCTGGTATCATAGGCTATCAGTGTCTATCAAAATACTATCATTAAAAAAAGTGCCTTGATAGTCTGGCTATCATAGGACTATCCCTCCACAATCTTGATCTCCTCTTCAGTCAGCCCGTAAAGCTCGTAGACCAGGGCGTTTATCTGCCCATCTGTGGCCTCTATTTGGCGCTGGAGGCCGGTTTGCTCGTGAGGGGTGTTTGCCTCACGGAGTTGTTTTTTTAGGGAGAGCATCGAGTCTACCAGGGCGACCATACGGCCACGATCGTCGGAATTTACGCTGGGTATCGGAAGATCTTTCATGTAAATGGTCTTCAATCTGAGCCGCCCATTTTTTGCAGGATCGCCCAGTACTGAGCACTTATGCTTCAAGTAAAACCATGATGTTGAGGAGTTCAATACCCCCAATAAATAGAAATCATTGGTAGGAATGAAAAACAGAGTCATATCTGTGTATGCGCCTTTGTCATCAAAAATGAACTTTGGCTCTCGGGCAATATCTATGTAAACTATTTTCTGTTTATCGAATTCATGATAATATTCAGGCCTGAATCTTTGAAGTGCATACCACTCATACCGGATGCCTGTTTCATCTGAGGCTCTGGCGGTCAGTTTAGATTTAAACGTTAATAGGTGGTTATATATTGCAGGGTAATCTCTCTTGAAAACGGCTTCTGAGTTCGTTGATGCACCTGACACACTTGGATCGTTATGTAACGGGAAGTGCCATGGTACAAAAAGTAAATATTTGTCGATTACTGGGGATTGGTAACGGTTGATGTCCTTGCCCATCAAAAAAGGTTTTATGATCTCAGCACTGCTAGGATTCTCAGATATCAATTTCTCCCTGGTTTCGGCGTCTATAATGAACGCTTTGTTTAGGCCGGTCTTTATTCCATTATATATCTTACAACTAATATAATTCTCCAATGGTGTTCCAATGTTTTCTATCTTTCGTAGGATAGAGACGTTAGTATCCGACGTTAGAGACCAGTTATCATTATCTATAGCCTGGTTGCTCAGATAGTGACCAGTTAGCTCTACTTCTTGATCTAATGATAGAAAATCCAATCGCTTGATTGGTGCGTATAGGAAATTTTGCTCTGTAGTGTGTGTGTTTTTTGTAATTATAATTGCTGGGAATGTGGCAGCGTTCTGAAAGACAGGAAGTTCTCCGAAATCTACTATCTGTATCAAGGATGTTTGCTCTACAATAAAGCGTCTAATTGGTTTTCCATAATTGGCTTTCATCCATTTATTTGAGATGATCATGCCAAAGAGGCCATCAGGCATTAGTAGATTATGAGATTTTTCAATGAAATATGCATAAAGGTCTGCTGTCCCTTGGTAGACCTTGTAATGCTTTTGGAAATAGCCCTTGAACTCACCTAGCATCTCCTGCCTTACGTAAGGCGGATTGCCTATAATCACGCTAAAACCGCCTCTCTGGAAGATCTCCGGGAACTCTTTCTCCCAATCAAAGGGATTGATCCGATCAATCTCCTCCTGCATTAGACTTGGATTGTCATTCAGGATGTCCCAGCCGATCAACGAATTACCGCACTTGATGTTATTGCTCAGGTCAGGCAATGCTCTCTCCTGGAAGAGCGTAAGCTGCTTGGAGATTGTCTCATCATTTTCACCTTCCAGCACCTTCAGCAAAAGGGAGAGCTTTGTAACCTCTACGGCCTGTCGGTCAATGTCCACGCCGTAGATGTTATTCAGCAAAATCCGCTTTCGCTCCGCTGTGGTCAGCCTCCATTCCCCGCCCCGGCCCTGGTAGACAGGCAGCTCGGGCTCTTTCTTCCGGCCCTTCTTGCCCATCTCAACACCTGGGAGCAGCCGCCTTATCTCGGGAGATGAAGGTTTTAGGCCACTCTGCAGCAATGGCACAAGATTTTGGACATACCAGTCTCTATGCCAATCCAGAAGGTACTGGTAGGCCACAATGAGGAAGGACCCAGAGCCACAGGCAGGATCTAAAACAGTGATTAGCACCACTTCAAAAGGTGTCTTGCCTTTCAGAATTTTGCCTAACGTGTTTCCTACGATGTTTTCCACAATGTAAACCGGCGTGTATTTGACCCCGCCTGCCTTCTTTACTTCGGGCTTGTCCTCTATCACGGCGCGGTGGCCTTCGGTGAGCCTTATCACCTTGCCCAAAAACTGCTCGTAGACCTGGCCCAGGATCTCAGCCGGCAGCACTGAGAACTCATAAGGGCTATCTGGATAGTAAAGCCGCTTGAAGATCTCCTTTAAGGGCTTATCATCGATGTTTAAGCTCAGAGTTAGAGTATCCGGGCTATCCCTGCCAGGCTCCTTTTCAAAGTGGAATATGCCAGAGTTGTAACGCTCATCTGCCCGGCGGAAAAGCTCACAAAGCCGGGGATAGACCCGCTCACCATTAAGAAGGTCCTGCAGCTTCATAAGCCGCTCAATGCCCCGGTCCTCGCATATTCGTAGGAAAACAATACGATTGACTATGGCTTGAACTGCATAATTGAGATCTTTAGTGCTGAGGTCAGGGTTTCGCAGGGCGATGTTTCGGGCCAGGATCTCTCTCCAGCCGGCGATCTCTTCCAGGAAGACGACATCTACCGCAGACGTACCTCTTTTGCTCTTCTTATCTGCGGCGTACTTGTCAAAGGACCCCTTCAGAACGGCATTTTTGGAGAATATACCGGTGATTTCATCCCAACGAGTCAGGTAATCCTTGTAATTCAGATAAAAAATCCTGGCGTTGGAGGCTTTATCCGTCTTATCCGGTTTTACATTGCAATCATAGACAGCGAACTCCTCAAAATCGGTGAGAACCGATAATGGCAACTTCATTGTCCAAGCATAGCGGCGGAGTTGGAAGGCAGGATGGATATCATCCTTGATGTCTACTGAAGGCTTCTTGGCCTCCAAGAAGAACTTACGCTGGCCGCCAATACGAAAAGAGTAATCTGGGGCTTTGGTGGTGGTTCCTACCTTGACAGCGTCCTCATGGATAACGTCCTTGTAAGCTTCAGCAAAACCCTGTTCGTTATCTATATCCCATCCCAGGGCTTTGAAAAAGGGATCAACAAATTCTCTTCTAACCTGAGTCTCGTTGTAATGCCCGGATTTGTAGGACGCCAGGTTATTTTCGAATCTTTCTACCAGGTCCTCTATCTCTTTGGGTGCCGCCAAATCTCTTTCCCTCGGGATGCCTTAACCATCGCTCACAGGAAAAGGCTTTGGGTGATGCGGCCCGAAAGATCGCCTCTACTGTCGTGTTGGGCGGATCTCTTCCGGGATGATCGGTGCAGCCTCACTTTCTTTCCTGCCTGGGCCGCTTGCTTTGCCGCCACCTCGATCTCGCGCAAGTCCTGGAGCGCGCCGCAGCGCGCACGTAGTTGATTTAAAAGCGTTTTTCAGCTTTTAAATCACCAGAACCATAGCGTTCTCATTTTGTGGGTCAAGGGTTTTACACCCTTGAACAGAGAGAGGCGGGCTAGAGCTGGCTCAGCCCGTATAGCTTCCCATAGTGAATGCCCCGAGAAGGATGTTATTGATCTTGAGGGGAAAGAGTCCCAGCCTTCAGCATCTTCCTTATGTTATCGTTTACTGTGGCTTTATCGTAGCCAATCACCCTGGCTATTTCGGCCTGGTTTCGCTGGCCTCCTTCCCAAAGCTCCTTAATTTTCGCGAGGGCCTGGGGATTCTGGAAGAGCCTAACCTTCTTACCTTCCTCTTTGGGAGCTTCCCTCTCTGGAGATCTCCCTACTTCCCTTACTACAGCCCTGGAGTTATGGGAGCCTCCCTCTTGGGGAGTCTGGGATTCTCCCATTGTGGGATCTTGGAAGGAGACTTCTCTGGGTGTCTGGGCCTCTTTCGTAGATGGAGCCATTCTCCCTGTAGCCTGGAGAGCCTGCTTAGCTTCCTGGGAATAGGAGAGTATCACCCTAGAGGCCAGAGAGCCTGGGGTGGTTTGTTCTATCGCGGCCTGAATACAGAGAGCATGATAAGCCCCTGGATCGAGGGTTATTCTTGGATTCTTTGGAGCAGACATAAGAGGTTCTATCCCTCTTAGGGAAATAACCTTTCTGGTATATCTGGGATAGAGGGATAAAGGGATGGGGGGAAGGAGGGAGAGGGCCACGCTCCCCGGCCTTTACATACTTCCTTTTTTGTATTGCAACGTTGCATTTTTCGCGTTGCATCGATGCATTTTACAGGCTTTAAAGGGCCTTTTGCTGCAACGCTCTATGTCTCAGCATATCGAAAACGGCCTTACCCCCCTCCCCCCATTTTGTTCTATGTCATCTTGAAGGATACTTAAAATAATGTCATAGAACTATTTACCGTTCGCAGGAGAAACAATGGGAGAGAGCCCTAAGGCCTCCCTCTTTAGAGCCCTGGCCTTCTCCTGAGCCTCCTCTCTGCTCATCCTTAGGGAAGAGCCCAGGTAAACGTTCCTTAACCTCCCTCCTTCTCTCCAGGAGGCCATAAAGTAGGTGTAGGTCTTCGGCCCAGCCTTGGACTCCTTAACCTTCCTCTGCTCCCATACCTGGAGATCCTCCAGCCTGGCCTGGAGCTTGAGGGCCTGGGCCTCTGCCAGGGCCGCCTCCGCCTCTACTTGCAGCCCCTCCACCTCCCGGCGGGCCGCGGGTGCACGGGCGACCTTCTGCAGGGCTCGGGCATCACGAGCAAGCTCCCGAGCGGTCTTCTGGAGGGCCTGGCGGCGGTCGCCGGAGGGGGTGCGGTGCATGGGAGATAGTTCTATGGCATCTTATTTAATACTTATGAAAATGCCATAGAACTTATTTGTGGATGCGCGCGGAAACTTGCGAGTTGTTCATAGTACAGTGTGCAATCTCCCAAAATCGGCCTAAATCCTCTTCGGCCTAACTACCCGTTCATATAGTCTTGGTAAATCTAGGTTTACAATCAGCCGATCACGATTAATCGTCATCAGTGATAGCAAAAAGCAAGTCTACAATCCATCGCGCACCATCAGAGGGGTATTGAGCCTAAAAGTATCCTTATAATAATATCTTACCTTTCTTTAGCATATTGAAAAAGAGGGAATGAATTACAGGTTACACATACTGCTCAGAGCTGAGATTGGGTCTTATCCCACCGCGTCTATATCGTAACTGGATTAGATATATATAGGTCATAAATGGATGAGGATTGTCAAATATGAGGGAAATTCATGACTGTCATTTCAAAGGATGGCAAAGTGATTGAGCTTATCAATGTTATCACTGTTGAACCCGAGCATCAACAAGCCATAGTTGATAATGTCCGAGAAATCCTGAGGGACGTTGCTAAAAAACAGCCTGGATTTATATCCGCCAAAGTTCATAAAAGCCTAGATGGAACGCGAGTTGCGTATTTTATTCGATGGAGAAACCCAAATGATGGTTTAGCGTGGTTTGAATTTATAAGTGATGCCTTGAAAGTCACGAAAGTCCGAGTTAAAAATGCTGATTATCATCTATATGAGGTGATTGAGACTGTGTAGCTTTAAAAGCTTGAGGAATTCTGGCCTCCACAAGCAATCACATGGAACTATAATAGGCTGATATATCTAAGCGCTCTGGTATTGTATAGGCAGCCTGCTGTGGGGCATATTGTTCAGATCCTCGGCGTTTATCCAGATATCTAGCTCCCTGGGGAAAGTAATCATTCAGTGACAACCCATCACTCCAATCATTTGCAGAACTCCCGCCCTACTGAATTCGGCAATCAAATCCGTTACGGTAGGCTCAATAAGCGGCTCAACCAGTTTGCCATTATTTATTAATCCTGCTTTGACGGCGAATTCAAATACGTATGGGTAGTACATGCGAGTGGTTGCAGTTTTCCCTATAGCCTCAATGTAACCGGTTGTCTCGGAATTATTGGGTTTCTTGCCTTGAGCGACAGGGTCTATATAAATTTTATAAAAAATGTTTAAAGCTCCTGTAAAGCTTTCAGCATCCATCACATCTTTTTCGTTCAGTCCAACTATTTTATACATTGTACCTCTTCAGTGTGTTGATTAGCTCATCCCTCTAGAAACCTAACCAATGGGTGGTATTGGGTCTGAGTTAATGTCGCCGATTTTCTGTTTAGCGGTAACTTTGACGAGCCCAATCACTTTTGCTATTTGATCACAGACACGGCTTTCCATTATCTTCCTTCGTCCAGCTTTTTTTTTATTGCTTTCCCCAGCTTCTGGGCCTTCGCCATGACCTCTGGCTCGTCCTCCACATTTCTGAACTGCTTTAGGATCTTTGCCGAGCCTTTTATGTAGGGGATGTTATCGGGAAGAATCTCAAGGTAGTCCTTGTAATTTTCTTTCCATCCAAAATCCATTCCTGACACTTCTGGACTATATAGATTCCATGCGGCATAGTTGCACGTCTCCCCTACCCCGCAAGCAAAGCAGCACGGAGTTCCCTTAGCACTCATTGTGCCAGCGACTTCCATTCCGCTAAACGCCATGACCTTGCCCAACCAGGTTTCTACATCTTTCTCAGCTGCGCAACCGACAGCCACCGCAGCTCCTACCTTGCCTTTGGTGAGAAGGTTTACGTGTCGGAATGCGTAGAGTCTCTCCATGAAGGCTTTGGTAAAAGCGCTTGGAAGTCCGTAGTATGTGGGAGAGCCAACCACCAGGGCATCCGCCTTCATCACCATCGGGCTTATCTTTTGAAAATCGTCTTTAACGACACATTTATTGATCTTAACACAGCCCATACAAGCTCTGCAGGGGCCGATGTTATAGTCTGAAAGTTTCACGAAAGCGGTCTCCAGTCCCGTTGAGTCGATAACCGCCTTAACGAGTTTATCTGTGTTTGCATTCTTCGTGGGACTTCCGCTCACTCCAAGGACGAACATATCGCAGCACCTCTCAGTTATAATTATATTTAATTGATAGAATTAATTTTTGCTCACTTCAGCCCCGCTCTATCAACAACAGGAGCCAATCGCTCAAAGTTTGAACCCACAACGTTTAACATTTTAGTTAAGCGATTTTAGTCCCGGCACCTGGGCCATACAAGGCATTAAATATCTCCTCGATCTTTACAACAACTGCGGCTTTTGCGGGTAGCTTGTCGTTGATGCTATGTACAAAGGTTCTCATATCCTCATAAATCTGGCCTTCTTTATGGATCTTTGCGCTCCCCTTGATCTGGAATGATTTGCTGGTTTCAGGATTGTAGCAAAGTATTGAGACCTTTGGATTCTCCGCTAGATTTGCAGCCGTCTTATTGAAAAAATTATCCACTAGCATCAAAGTCTCATCATCGAGTATCCTCACAACCCCAACAAAAACAACGTTTGGCACACCTGCTTTATTAGCTGTGGCTATTGGAATGGGCTTTTGCTTTTCGAGCGTTTCTCTAACATCTTTCGACATTTTTACCATATTAATCTCCTCCTTTCAATGATTAAAATAGAATGAATTATAGTCCGGCCCTTCGGACTATAACATCCGCAACCTGTTTAGCACTCTTGAATGGAAAATCATTGGCATTCAAGACTTTTCCGGCATCCCCTGCTGTAAGTTCGACATCTCCGGCCTTGCACTTTGTAGCCGCGCCTTGTGGCATCGCTGCTAAAAGTTCTTCAGGCGCATTTATGGGAAACTTAGCGTTCTTCAATGCACCTTCAATCTGGGCATGTATCTCATCTTTTACACTCATGGTTTGCACTCTCCTACCTGGCAGGTTGTGTCTGAACCGTCTCACTGCTGAGCATATCCGATACCTCACCGGCAGCCTTTGCAATTGGGCAGTCCGCATTGTGGGCGTCGCATCCGAAACAGGCACTCTTGATTGATTTCAACGATTCCTCTGCCTTTTCTTTGGACATGTTTTTGTCCGTGTATTTCCATGTCGGCATTTTTCTCACCGGACAATAATAAGCGTGTTATCAATATATACTTAAGCGTTATGATAATGTACAAGGTGTAATTTAATGCACAAAATTGACTTTTAGATACAAAATAGAAACCTTTTTACTCCTTACGGTCCAGGATAGTTATCATGGAAGTAGATCTTAAAAATGAAGTCAACGCAATCAAGTCAAAGCTCAACGATATGCACGAAGACATGAAGAAGTTCATGGAACGTTCGAACCAGCAGCATTTGACGTCGATCCTCAATGATTGCAGGAGCAATTTTTCAGACGTGATCCTAGGATACGCAACAGGTGAGATAGAGAACGGCTTGGAAGGCAAAATGGTGAAGGACTGTCATATGAAGGAAGCCTGCAAAGCGCTTTTTTCAGATCTTCTGAAGAACAATCTGGATCAGATCAAAGGGGGCGAAGTATCAGAGGATTCCGTCAGTAACGCGAGATCAAAGCTGGAGCAGATGAGGGAGAAGTCTCCTTATGAGCAGTGCAAAAATTGTTTCTCTGAGGCTGCCAGGCTCTTTGACAAACATGTCGATCTGATGCGCTCTCTTAGGGTATATCGAGATAATGATGTGACAAAGGAATCGACGAAGGCCCTGCCCGAAGAAAACGTAGTCATTGAGATCCTTGAACCCTTGAGCAATAAGCAAAGATTGCAAATGTTGAAGGCCCTTTCTGCGGAGACGAAAACGTTTTCGGCTCTTTCCGAGCTCACGGGACTACGAGGCGGCAATCTGCTCTTCCATTTGCAGAAGCTGCAAGATGGCGGAATGATCCTGCAGAGGCATGAGAGAGGAGGCTATATGATAACAGAGAAGGGGTATAGAGCCTTGAGGAGAATTTCAGAGCTGTATTCAGATTTGGTTTCCAAAAGGGTCAAAACTGGACCGACCAAAATCCCATAGGTAGTGAGCGTTTAGCTGTTAATGGACCATCCCTATTCCTCATCACGGTGAATATGAGAGCAGGCTGCTGCTTGAGATAAGCAAGTAGGCTGTGGTCAGCCGCAAGGAATGAACTGGATTTCAAGCATTACGTTCGGGCTGATTTCAAAAAAATATAACTAGGTAGCCCTACTTTAGACCTTAATTGCAGCAGGCTCCGCAATTAGAACCGCAGCAACCCTGGCAGCCGCCAGCTCCACCACAGCTTCCCTTAGGACATTGGGTGCCACATGAGGATGCCACAGAGGCTGAAGGTGTCATAGAGGTCTCTTGGGTACACGAACCTCCACAGCTTGCCCCACATACCGATTGCGAACACGCGGTATCGCTAGGGCAGTTGCAGTTTCCTGCACAGTGTCCCGCTTCTCCAAAAGCCATTCCAATTCCTGCAAACAGCAGGACTATTGATACGATAGCCAATTTCTTCATTCAAATTCCACCACACATTTTTTCGCGAACCGGCTCACGTACCTCTAAATTATCCTAAGCATATAAGCAGATTCGGTTTTGGGCAATACAAAGTTCACTTCAGACCGATAATAGCGTATTAATCGAAAATTTATATGCTATTTTTTGCCTTTCTGTGATTATATTTTTCTTAATAGACAAGAGAGGCTACAATCCTGCTTGGCTCAAGTCCTCCTCCCATAATTTCGATCCTTTCTTCCGTCAGGCCGTAAAAGCTCGTGAACTATGCTAGTTATACACACTTGAATATAGTGCTCATTCAGGCCGCTATAAGAGGCCAGCACATTTTTATAAATATCTTTTCGACCTCGCAAGGTCTGATGTTGCGCGGCGGATTTTATTTCATATTTTGGCGCGATGGGTTGCGATTTTTCGATAACGGGCAATTGTCGATAAATCATTCCATAGTGTACTGGAATGATTTGTTTGCCAGAAGCGATTTATGACTTGTTTGGGGCAGGCAAGAAAAAGGAGATAACTATCGCGGGTTACACGTACTTATATTTGACGTCTTTATGGCTGACATCTAGGGAGCCTTGCCAACTATATGGTTATCTGGCCGATCCATCCAAGGTTTGTACTCGAAATCTGGATCTTTTGCCCTACGTTGTAAGGCATCGGCTCGCTTAGTCTCCCAATTTTCAAGAAAGCTCCCAATCAAATAGTCTTGTGTCTCTTGTAGATAGCAAATCTCCCGCCAATCGCTACTACCAAGATGTTCATCGATTCTTGATATCAGTTCGTGGAAATGAGGTAGATCAATATTGAGTTCAAACCGCCAGTAATCAATGTCCATATCAAATAATTCATAATCCTCGATCACCATGGACAGTTCATCAAAGAGGTGAGCAAAGGCTTTCTCTTCAAAGCTCATGGATTCATAGTCTGCAGTACCATCTTCATTGTAGTGTTTAAGTATGCGTTGGAGCATTTCACGATGAGCGAACGCCGCCTTTTCTTCTTCGTTCCTGGGCGTCTCACCCAAATGGTCAAAATCGCCCTCTGGACCGAAATTCCTGAGAAACATCTCCCACCTAAGGCGTTCACTATTTTTCACTCTCCAGGCCTGGAGCTCTTCGGCTTCCTTTTGAAGCTTGAGATGGTCCCTGCGATCGAGTCGGTCTTTCGACATTCTTTAACACCTTTTCCGCATCCTTCTTGTAAGGTCAAAGCATGTGCATCTTAAAGTTTGTCTCCCTCGATCGCACATTCAGAAACGTTGGCCCGTGAGACAAATTAGAGTAGCCCTGCTGGGCCGGCCAGGGCACAGATCCCCATATTAGGTTATCTTGTGGCCATGCTGGGCACACCGGAAGGGGCGAGTAGCATGTCACACTTACCACAGCATAGCCATGAGTGAGGTAAAGCCTGCAATAGCTAATATGGTTAGCGTCTGGCTTTAATTACTGGCAACATCGATTTTCCGCCGCCGGGTATCGTGCTCTGTGGAAATACTGCCCTTAATTCTCGTGAGCGATTCAACAAGTCAAAAATAGTTCTATGTCATTTTGGAAAATATTAAGAAAAATGTCATAGAACTATTGGATGCATCGGACCGTGACGAAAGGACGTCTAGGCAAAAAGTTTTAGAGGGCTTTCAATCTTTCTCGAAGCTTCCTGCATTCCTCAAGTCCTCGCTCATCAAGCGCATAGGTCATCTCGCTACCGGTTGGATGCTTTAAGATGTAGTTCAAAGCTATAAGATCGCGTAATGCCTTCTCAGCTTTGTGGCCCTGAAGCCTGGGTTTACCCATAAAGTATGGCTTCGGAACGTGAGACCCTTTCCCGCCCTGAGTCGCTCTACAGAGGCTATAGAGTATTAGCTTCTGAATCTCAGTAAGCTCGATATCGTTCAATCTACCCTCCTGATGATTGGATCGGTTGGTATAATCTCAGGGATGGTATATAACATTTCTCCTTAAGAGAATATTTTTTATCGATTTTTTGTCTGATAAAAATATCCCATATAGATCTAAATTTGCTGATAGCCCATTCATGATTAGATTATCTTGGATTTATGCAGTTTAGATAGTTTTAAATAGATTTGATGCTTTCGAGTACTGCAAAATAAGGAATGATCAATTCGTTATAGCCTAACATACAGGGAGGTGTGCAGAGCATGAACCAAACGAAATCGGGGACGAACGTAATGCGGGCGGCGCGAGATGCCAGGGTCCGAGAAGGGCTTGATACTGACTATGAGCTCTATAGAGTGATAAACAGAAAGCCAGGAGCTAGCGTGTACGAATTGGCTAAAGAGCTGGGGTGGTCAAGCGGTAAGGTATACGGGTCTGTTCGGCGATTAGAAAAAGATAGCTGGATACGGACAGAAAAGGCAGAAAGGGATGGCAGGTCCGTGTTAAAAGTAAAACCAGTCGAATGGTTTGAGTTCTTGACGCCTGAAGAGGTTGAAGAATTTAAAAACATGGATTTTTGAGTTCATTATGCTCTAATGGACCCTCCAACGATCTTGATATACTCTTCCGTCAGCCTATAACGCGATTGATGGTTTAGAAGCCATCTTTTTTACCAGCGCATTTTTTGTCTTGTTGATTCTTCGATTCTTTCTGCCATTATGCGAGCCCTGCTTATGCCATCGCTTTTCCAGCTTTCCAGATTATTCCAGAAATTTCCGGGACCCTTTTTTTGTCATTGATCAATCAGTCTCCTCTGGGTGTTCCGCTTTGTATCTCAGATATCTAGCCCGCCTTGCTTCCTCATATTCAAAGAGACGCTCCATTACAGCATCCTGGTTTTCCTGGAGATAACATACTTCCCTCCAGTCAGAGCTACCCGTATGCTCATCGATTGCTTTTATCTCTTCAACAAAAGAAAGCTCTGGTTTAAGGTCTAATTTGTCCCCCCAGGTTTCTAAATCTAATCGAAAGAGATCAAACACATTTTCATAAATATGGAAGTTCTCCAGCAAAACCGCAAAAGCCTTCTCTGTCTCATCCATGGCTTCATAATTTACTATCCAGCCGTCGTATTTGGCTAGGACCCTCTGGAGCATTTTCTTACAGGCCATTTCTGCCTTAATCTCCTCCTTAAAATCCGAATCATTGGCCTTTTCAATATCTTCCTCAGTGTATTCTATAGAATCTGGCCCATGTACTCTAAGAAACATCTCCCAATGTAAACGCTCGCTGTTGGCCTCTCTCCAGGCTTTGCGCTCTTCCGCTTCCTTTTGCCGCCTGAGACGATCCATAGAGTCCTCCAGCTTGGAAGTCCTACGTTCTAACCCAGTTATCGCCATTGTTTCATCAGCTCCTTAAGCTCCTTACGTGCTTTTTGCATTTCATCCAGGCTCTCATTTCTCTTTGATACATCATACCGCTTCAGCTCCTCCAGCTCTGCTATTCTGGCTTCAAGCTCCTTCATTTCAAGGAGTGACATCTCTGTTTGATATGCCCTGGTCCAAGCGTTAGCTAGCTGGGCAAAGGTTCCGGCATGGTCTAGGGGAGCCTTCCCCATCAGAATCTTGTTAAGCATCCTCTGAATAGCTGCTCTCAGGTCCTGGGGTGTCTGGATTTTAACCCAACCTGAGCCCATCTTTTTCTGTTTCTTAGTAGTCATTCCACTATCACCAGATCAGTTTTCCTATTGTATAGGGGATATTTTTTCTGAAAATCTTTGAAAATGGGAAGGAAATGGGAAGTTTACTCATTGAGAGACGCCTCCGAATTTGTACGCTCTGGAGAAGCTCCTCGATCTGAATAGTTTCTATGTCCTCCTGCTCCGAGAGAGTAGCATGGAGGGAGTACTTCCCTTTAGAGCCTCCTTTTCTATGTGTAACATTTGTAACCTTTTGGCTTAAAGTCACAAAATTATTAGATCGATGGATATGGGTTTTAGTTTGTGACTTTACTTTTGCTACTTTCCTTTTTAAGGTGTTCATTTTGTCCAATTAGTCACCTCCCCAGCTCGATAATACTTCAACCTCAGCATCTACAGGGACCGGAAAGAGCAACTCAGAGCCTACACGCCTCATTATTCCCAGGAGCTTAGTAGCCATTTCCTGGGCCTGGGCCTCTGGAGCCTCCAAGATAAGCTCATCATGAACTGAGCCTATCATCTTAACCTCTTCAGGGAGGGAAGAGTAGACTTCAGCCATTACCACTTTCAGGAGATCAGCCCCCGTACCCTGAGAGGGTGAGTTATAGAGCTGATTTATGGAGGCCAGGGATCGGCCTGCATTCCAGCCCCAAACCCTTTTCCGGCCTGTCACAGTCTGGGAGCATACCAGAGGAGAGGAGTAGAGGCCATTCTCGGAGCTATGGAAGAAGAAAGATTTAGGGCAATTCTTTAGGGCTCTCTGCTTTTTATGAAAGGCCTCTACCCCTGGGTAAGCCTGGAAAAACATCTTATGAGCGCTTTGGGCCTGCTCCAGGCTCATCTCTACCCCATAAGTCTCTTTGGCTCTCCTCTGTAAAAGCTCAGGTTGGCCTCCATAGATAAGAAGGAAGTTTACAGCCTTTGCTCCCTGTCTCTGGGCTTTGGTTATTTGCTCTATGGGAAGGCCTGAGACTTTGGAAGCTGTCAGTTTATGCAGGTCCTGACCGGCCTGAAAAGCCTCAAGCATGGTCTTATCCTGAGAGAGACAGGCCATAATTCTAAGCTCGATACCTGAGAAGTCAGCTTTGATAAGCTTCTTCCCTGGAGGAGCCCGGAATAGTTTTCTTATGGCCTGGCCATCCTCTCCCCTCTTTGGTATCTGTTGGGCATTTGGCTCCCTGGAGGAAAACCGGCCTGTTGCCGCCTGAATTTGGAAGTAGCCAGGATGTAACCGGCCATCCATGGGAGAGAGCTTTAGGAGCCAGTCCTCCATAAAGGCCACTTGATGAGAGAG
>Ga0209098_1001986_pt1 | contig 18535 bp, 9 predicted proteins | sample AD_JPNHW1_MetaG_FD_184429 | JGI IMG/M metagenome (GOLD analysis project Ga0209098, IMG submission 184429) | Active sludge microbial communities of municipal wastewater-treating anaerobic digesters from Japan - AD_JPNHW1_MetaG (SPAdes) (version 2) | ecosystem: Engineered > Bioreactor > Anaerobic >... | reverse complement strand
TTACAAAACTAAAACGATAAAATGCAAGTTTTATGCAAAAAAAGTGCAATAAAAGTGCAATTATTCATAATTGACATGTTTTTAATCAGGTTGTCGCAATAAGCATGATCATTCCTTTTCTGTTTTTACCCTCACCTCCCCACTCATCAACTTCGGCAACAATGTATCACGAAGCTGCGTTAGGGAGCGGATTTGGGTGGTGTTTAAAATTATTTTATCGTCAATAGGTTTCGCTTTTTTTTGAAACTCATTTATTAAATTAATTGGCGGAATTACATTTTCGATGGTTTTAAAATCTTCTTTCCCTATGGAGCCAAATACACTACCGTTATCTTCAAATTGCTTTATTGGAGTCATCAAAGACCTCAGTTTATAATAAGTATAGGAATAATAATCCTTATTGTTTTTGTATCTGAAAGCTGCAACGCCTCGGCCTAAGCAACATTCTTCATATGCCATATTCATGTCTCCCACAGGTGCTCTTACACTAACGAGAGTATCTAATGGTTTAGCAATTCTTGTTGGAGATGTGGTATATATTCTTGGCTCAGGAAAACGAAAACCGAAATCAGTACGTCCCTGAAAAAAAACAATTCCATTTTTATCTTCATTTAGAGTTTCACCTGCTGGTGATTGTCCCATTGTAAATTCAAATTCATCATCTAAAAAACCATCTTCCCAACCTTCCTCCGCCTCTTCCACAAACCACTGCCTGAATATCGTTTCCGCCATTTGCTCCAGGGTTTTGTTTTGGCGATGCAGTAAATCAATTTTATCGTCGAGAGAGGAAAGGATGGAAGCGATGGCGGTTTGTTTTTTCAATTCGGGAAGAAGAATACTGACACTTTTAAGGCCTTGTATTGTCAATGCTGACTGGGTTGAGCCAATAGTAATTTCATCAAGTTTTTGTTTACCAATTATTGATTGTAACCAAATAAACAAATATTGAACATCAATTGTATTTTTGTCAATATTTCTGAACCAAGTTAAATTTCCATCCTTGAAGTAAAACCTGTCTTTATCCCTAACTAAATAAGGTACACCAAGTGTCCCAACAGATGTAAGTAAAATATCATCCTTTTCTGGCACACCGAATTTATCTTTTATTGTGGTAAACTTCTCCTCAGAAATAAATAATTCTGTCTGTACTTCTCTTTTGAGGAACTTATCAATTACTTCCTTTGATCTGTAAAACGGTACGCCCTGTGGAACATATTCTGAATAGAAAATTCTCTTTGCTGAGGTTATTTCTGCAAGCTCCCCTAGTTTATATTCTTTCCACTCGCTCATTTTCTGTTGTCCTTATTTGATTTTGTCGATTATATCATCGTACAAAGGTTTAAACTCAACTTTTAAAACTGCACTTTTACCTTCCGTTTTGTTGAGCAACCTATCACCAATTCTTTCACGCAACTCGAAAATTAAAAAATCTTCAAATTCTTCTATTACAGTTTGCCTTTTTTTGTATTCCACATATTCTTTCTCTGTTCTATGTTTTTTTACATCATCAGCACTCAGGCTTTCATATTTCCATTTTTCAAAGCCACCAATAGGATAATGATGCATAGTAATGATTAATTTGGGGAATATGGTCTCCAATTCAGCAGCACCAAATTTTTGCTTTAGCGCTTTCATAATTTGGTTTTGAGTAGAATGACTTGTGAGTTCAAGATGCCCGCTTATGCGATGAAATGCGGCTCGTGCTGATGGATAGAAAGGATCGCCGGTCATGCCAACATAATACAATGGTTTTCCTTTGCCAACAATTTCAAACAAATAGATTGAAAAGCCAGGGACAAGCAAGCTGCCTTTAATTTCTAATTTATTGTATGCTATCGTTTTTGCCATAATGGTAGGTTTTTTATGTAACTATTTTACTAAGGTTTTCAGCAATTTTCTCATTCAATTCCGCTTCTTCGGCAATTTGCTTTTCAAGTTCTGCCTTTAAAGCATTAAAGCGTTCAGGAAAATTAAAATCATCTTCTTCATCAGGCAATCCAATGTAACGCCCGGGTGTGAGCACATAATTCTTTTCACGTATCTCATCAATGGTAACTGATTTACAATAGCCCGGTATATCCTGGTGTGCTGAGCCTGTCGAAGTGCGCCAGTTGTGGTATGTGGTTGCTACTTTGCTTATATCTTCATCGGTAAATTCACGGCTGCGGCGGTTAACCATAAAACCGAGGTTACGGGCATCAATAAATAACACTTCATTCGTCCGATTTCTAAATTTTCCATTGGCTTTGTTACGTGTTACAAACCACAAACAAGCCGGAATGCCGGTATTAAAAAATAATTTGTCTGGCATATTTACAATACAGTCGATCATGCCTGCTTCCACAAGGTTTTTGCGTATTTCGCCTTCACCGGAAGTATTGGTTGTAAGCGATCCTTTTGAAAGTACAAATCCTGCAATTCCGGTCGGCGCAAGATGGTAAATAAAATGTTGTATCCACGCATAGTTGGCATTACCTGATGGTGGCAAACCATATTTCCAGCGTCCGTCTTTTTGCAGCAGGTCGCCGCTCCAGTCACTGTCGTTAAAAGGAGGATTGGCCAATATAAAATCAGCTTTCAGGTCGGGGTGTGCATCCCTGAGAAAACTTCCTTCGTTATTCCATTTGATATTTGAACCGTCAATGCCACGTATGGCAAGGTTCATCCGGCACAACCGGTATGTGGTTTGGTTGCTTTCCTGCCCAAAAATAGAAATATCGTCAACCTTGCCCTGGTGTGCCTGTATAAACTTTTCGCTTTGTACAAACATTCCACCGGAACCACAGCATGGATCGAATATTCTTCCGGAATATGGCTCAATAATTTCAACCAGCAATTTAACAATACTTGCCGGGGTATAGAATTGTCCGCCTTTTTTTCCTTCGGCTAATGCAAACTGTCCTAAAAAGTACTCATAAACCCTGCCTAGGGTGTCTTTACTGCGGCTTGCGGTGTCGCCGAGGGCAATATTACCGATAAGGTCAATAAGAGCGCCCAGACTATTTTTATCGAGGTTGGTGCGTGCATATTGTTTCGGCAACACTCCTTTAAGCGTTGGGTTGTCTTTTTCGATGGCATCCATCGCATCGTCAACGTCTTTGCCAACGGTAGGCAATTTAGCACGAGTCAGCAGGAAATTCCATCGTGCCTGTGGCGGCACATAAAAAACGTTTTCCGCTCTGTATTCGTCGGGGTCTTCGCAATCAGCACCGGCAAATTGTCCCTTACCCTCATTAAGTTTTAAATACATTTCCTCGAACGCATCAGAAATGTATTTCAAAAAAATCAGTCCGAGCACAATATGCTTGTACTCGGCGGCATCCATATTTTTGCGCATTTTATCAGCCGCCTGCCACAGTGTCTTTTCCAGCGACTGCTCTTTGTTTTCCTGTTTGTTCTTTGCCATATCGTATTTTCAGAATCGAATCATAAAAATACACATTATAGCGATATAAAAAATTTTTTTAGTAAAAACTATCGTATCCCACTTAGTTGTGTAAAGTTTGCAAATCGCCCCAAATAATCGCCATTGTCTGGTAAAAAAGTTGTGAATTTTTGAAAAGCACTGCTATATTCAATTTTCGAGCATCATCCGCCGCGGCGGATAAATATGACCTTATATTTTTATTGAAAGAATTGCTTTTTAAGTAATTTACATCCTTTACTATTATTTTTTATTATTTTTGTTCAAAATCGTTTCCTTTTTTAATTGGAGAGAAAAAATCACATGTACAACATCGTTTTGTCGACAAACGCATAGAATTGATAAATTTTTTAAAATGAAAACCAAATTAGTGCTTTTCCTTTTTATTTGTATGATGAGTAGGGGATATGCACAAAATAGTACCGGAAAGCTTTCTTTTTCCGTGAAAAATTCTTTCACAGGAAGAAGTGTCATAGCAAACATCATCTTATGTTCCGGCAATACGAAAGTAACCCTGATAACTGATCAGTCCGGAAAAGCTGAATTTGAGGCCTTGCCGGGTAAATATGATATTGAAGTGTCCTCGCCCCTGTATCATAGCCAGAATTCTTATTATACCATCGAAAAGGGGGAAAATCTGAATATTGCCATCATGCTTGATCCCGGAACGATTCCAATGCCGATGGAGACACCCGAAGGAAAAGCCGTCGTATGTGGTTATATTATGGACGAGATTACTTCACAGCCTGTTGTCGGGGCAAAAGTGAAATTAAGCGTCAGTAAAGCTGTTGCTACTTCTGATAAAAATGGTTTCTTCAAAATAGAATCAAATGTATTTACTCCCGCTAATAGCGATGGGGATAAACCCGTAAAGTGCGGGTTAACGATAGTTAAGTGCGGTTATAAAAAATATTTGTGTTCCGGGCTTCCGCTCTTTGAAGATAATCTGATATTAAAACTGACGCTGCAAAAGGGAAAAGGGCTGACTGAAAACAAATATTTGCATAAAATAATAGATCAGGATGCTTTTGCTCTTGAAGAATCTCAGGATATTTCATTTGACAATTTGGACACGGTTTCTCAAAACAAAAATCTCAAAAATTCAATAAATAAATTATATAGTTGTAATGTGCCCGCGATAATCCGGCTTAATACAAATGGTAATAATGGCCCCTGTGTTTCATGCTATGGATGTATATCGATCGTACAACTAAGTCTTGAAACATATGTAATCCAGGGGCTTGATGATGAATGGATCGCTTCCTGGAACGACCAGTCACTTTTTGCCGGAGCGGTTGCTTACAGGACGTATGGCGCATATTTCGCACTTCATCCCATGAATGCAAATTACGATCTTGTCGCGTATCCTTGTAAGCAGAATTGGAATGGAATGACTACGCATACACAGACTACCAATGCCGCGAGTGCAACAGCAGGTGAAGTTATCGTGAACAGTTCAAACCATATTCCTGCTGCCGAGTATGCTGCCGAAACCAACGATTCGCCTAATTGCGGAGACGGGTGGAGCGGCGATGCAACACATTGGCCATGTATTTCAGATGCTGCCTGCTATGGAAGCACTTTTTACGGGCACCACAGAGGTATGTGCCAGTGGGGCTCACATCGCTGGGCACAACAAGGTAAAACCTATACCTGGATATTAGACCATTATTATAATCCGGGGGGATACTACCGGTGTACTTCAACACCGGCTTCTTTGGATTGCAGCGGCGCTATCCCATTAATCTGTGGCGTACCTTATAACGGAACTACCGTGGGAGGAAATTCAAACGTAAGTACGAATGGCTGCAATACTTGGGCAGACACAGGACCGGAAAAAGTTCATGTCATTACAACTTCTTCAACAGGAACCATCACGGCCACACTCAGCAATTTGGGTGGCGCCGATCTGGATGTTTATATTTTAGGGAGTTGCAATAATAATGATTGTCATGGTACAGTTACAAGTAATACTGCGACCTATACCAATGCGCCGGCGGGAACATATTATATTTTGGTTGATGGCTACTTAGGAGCAAGCGGTCCTTATACGTTGACGGTGAGTTGTCCATCAACGTGTACGCCAGTGGCCGTTACTACACAGCCGTCTGATCAGACAGTTATGAGCGGTAATACAGCAACCTTCAGCGTATCCGTGAGCGGCACCCCGCCTTTTTCTTACTTTTGGTATGAGAATGGCGTTTTCCAGGCAAGCACATTAAATACATCATCTGCAAGTAATACTTTTACTACCGCTGCCCTAACTACCGGAAATAATGGCCAATATTATTATTGTTTAATTAATAATTGTAATAATCTCAGTCAGGACCAAAGTAATTATGCCTATTTGACCGTTAATTCCATGCTCCCGGATTTAATTGTTACCAATACAAGTTCAAATCCAATTTCTGCTTGTCCCGGTGAGGCCATTTCTGTGGGGAGTTATGTGCATAATACAGGTATAGCAAACGCCGGCGCAAGTACAATGAGGTATTATCTTTCTCAAAATAGTGTTTATGATGGTAATGATATGCTGCTTGGGAATAGTGGTGTCGCTTCCATCATTGCAGGAGGCGTTTCTCCTCAAATACTGACATCACTGACTATACCTGGCGGCACCGTGCCGGGTAGTTATTATATTTTATTTTATGCGGATGCGCCTGCCGGAGTAATTACAGAGGGTAATGAAAACAATAATGTTGCTTACCGTTCATTTATGGTAGAAAATTGTTCCTCTTTCCCTGATCTGGTGATAACGAAATCTTACTTTTCATTATTGTCATTGTGCTCAGGAAGTGAAATAACCCTTGAATACGATATTGAAAACATCGGCGGTTCGATGGCTTCTGCTTCCACGGTAAATTATTATTTGTCATCAGATAATGCGTATCAGGCAGGTGATGTCTTACTTGGCAGCACTTCCATTGCAGGTTTGAATAGTGGCAGTAATATTTCCGTTTTAAAAACATTGACAATTCCTTCCGGAACAGCCCTGGGTTCATGGTATGTTTTAATCATCACTGATTTTGATAATGTGGTTAACGAGGGTGCTAATGGAGAATCGAATAATGTATTTTCGGATATCGTACAAATAACAAGTTGCTCCGGATTGCCTGATCTGATTATAAATTATAACACCCATACCCCAACTGTAATAAGCCCGGGAACTCTTGTTCATGTAAACTATATTAGAGAAAACCTTAGTAATATTAATTCACCTGGCCATAAAATTGGGATCTACATTTCCAATGATAATATTTTTGATCCAGATACGGATGAGTTTCTGAATGACTGGTCAAAAGGTTCATTGGCAGCGGGTTCTTCGGCTGCAAGTGATTTGGATTTTACTATACCGGATTGTTATCAATGTGGGACGGTATACATTTTTTTAGTGATTGATTACCTTAATATTGTAAATGAATCTAATGAAAGTAATAATTATGATTCATTTCAGGTTCAGATTACCGGATGTGTAACATGTTCTTATGCAATTCTACCGACAGGTATGAATTTTCAATCTTCCGGCGGTTCTGGTAATTTTAATGTAACAACAAATGATTGTTGTGAATGGACTGCAACAACCAACGATAGCTGGATAACAATTACAATGGGTTCAGATTATGGTAATGGAACAGTAAATTATACCGTCGACACATGTTCAGGAGGGGGCATAAGGACAGGCGCTATAACTGTTGCGGGACAGACATATACTGTTACACAAAATTGTACACCGACCTGCAACAATTCACAATCTTTTTATTGGGCCGTGCAAGCTGAAAGTACAGGCCTTTCTGATGAAGCGGTAGATTTAGCGATGGATGCAGCAGGAAATTTGTACATGACCGGATTTATTCAGGGTAGTGTAAGTTTTGGCGGAGGAATTACACTCACTACACCAAGTCCGGCGCCTGATGTTTTTGTGTCGAAACATAATTCATCAGGAGTAATACAATGGGCAGTAAATTTTGGTGATACCGTTCAGGAAAAGGCTACTGCTATTGCTACTGATAACGCAGGGAATGTTTATGTGGCCGGTAATTCCGAAAATTATTTCGCATTTACCGATCCGGCCTTTACGATAAATGATACTAATGAAGCGATTGCTTTTCTCATTAAATTAAATTCTAATGGTGTTTTTCAATGGGAGAAAAAAATCAATCCGGGATATTTCGGGCGTGTAAATGATATTTTTATTGATCACAACAATAGCATTTTTGTTACGGGGAGCTTGAAAGATCCTTTAGGGAGTAATGGTGATGGACTATTTGTTGTTAAATACGATGTCTCGGGCAATAAGATTTCGAGTAATACCTATGGATTTGGGGGTTATTTAAAGAGCGCATATGGGATTACGGTTGGTGATTCAGGTAATATATTTGTGACAGGACGATATAGGCAAACGATGACCATAGGGACTCACACATTAAACGCTTCTGCTTCACTTGATATTGATGGGTTTATTGCAAAAATTGATTCAGGCGGTACCATTATCTGGGCCAAAAACCTGACAAGTCCGGGCCAGGGAGCAGACGTTTTAATGTCTGTAGTTGTTGATAATGCAAATAATATTTACGCATTAGGATCGGTGGATAGTACTGCTATGGTCGGAGGTACAAGCATACCGCTATCAGACGGTAATAAAGCAATTATCATTAAATTTGATCAGAATGGCAATGTTGTTTGGGCAAAAGCCGCGGAAAAAAGTTCCGATGTTTATGCTCATGGTTTATTGAAAGGAAATGACAATAATATTTACTTTACAGCATATTACAGCGATACCTTACAAATAGATACCGTTTTAATTGCCGGGACACAAACTGGCAATGCCTCTTTGATCTGTATCGACACAAGCGGGTCAGTTTTATGGGCAAAAGGATACAGTGGAAATATTTTTGAAAGCGCTAATGGCTTGGCTGCAAATACAAATGATGATCTTTTTATAGCAGGCGGATTTAAAGACACTATTGTTCTTGGCAACACCACATTGACCAGTATGAGCAATACTGACATTTACCTGGCAAAATATAAGCAATGTGATCTGGTAAGCCCGTCAATAATCAATCCCGGCGGTGTGTTGTGTTCAGGTCAGCCTGTTACGCTCTCGACAGAATATTGTTCTTCATATGATTACCAGTGGAAGTTAACTAATGCTGACATCCCTGGCGCTAATTTGCCAAATTACGATGCAACTCAATCAGGATCATACAATGTTCTTGTATCTGCTTTTAGTGGGTGTGAAGCGACATCTGCTGCAGTTAATTTGTCTTTTGGGACTATTCAGCCTCCAATAATTACCGGTGATAATTTTATTTGCGAATCAAATTCGACTGTAACGCTTAATGCCGGCAGTGGATATTCGTCTTATCAGTGGTCAAATGGCGATGATACGCAAATAATTACTGTCGGAACAGGTACTTTTTCTGTCACGGTATCAAATAGCTCAGGATGTTCTGCAAATTCCTCAATTCAAGTTACCTTCTATCAACCTCCGGTGGTAGAAGCCGGAAGAGATACCACTATTGGCCATGGGGAATCGCTTGTCATTGGAGGTGATCCGACTGCATTTGGACCCGGACCGTTTGTTTATAACTGGATACCATCTGCCAGCCTGAACAATAGTACAATTCCTAATCCATTGGCTATGCCGGATACAACGACCACTTATACCGTTTTTGTAACAAATGCAGAAGGATGTGAGAATTACGATACCGTAGTTATTACTGTTGGGCCTGCCGGTATTAGTGACGTGAATGCAAATAGTAATATATCGGTTTATCCAAATCCAACATATGAAATATTATATATTTCTGTTGAAGGCATTAAGAATGGTCCTATTGAAATATGCCTCACCGATATATTGGGGCAACAAATCAAGAAAGAATTATTAGGAATTTCGAATAGTAAAATTGAAATTAAAATTAAAATGAATATTAAAGAATTGGCCAGTGGAATATATTTTCTGAGTGTCTATTCTGATTCCATAAAAAAAATTGTAAAAGTCCAAAAATTATAGGTAATGCAGGCTGTATTATCGTAACCAGTTAGGTGGAGGCTATTGCCTCCGCCGGTTTATTATGGTGAGACAGCCTCTTTTTTGCTTTATTTCTGAACTTTTCCTGTGACGATTGTCGGAAATTAAACTAAAAAAATCAAGAAACGCCATCTTGTAAATTGAATATCAATTAGTTAAGGAATATTTTTTGAGTAACAACTGGGTGCTGGCGAATATAAATGAGTTTTAAAAATCTATATCTATTTTTTTTGTTCAGGATAACTTCCGTTTTTGTTTTAAATTATTTTATTATTTTTTTGTTTTTTTGTAAATAAAAATGATTAATTTTGAAATAATTTATTTCACTAAAATAAATATTAATTAATAATAAAAAATAAATTTATGAAAAGAAAAAATTTACTAATGGTTATTTTTATGCTGGTTGGGATTAGTGCCTTTTCCCAAACAGTCGCATTGCAAAGTTTATCTAACGTTCCGGTGGGTACTGTTACCCAGGATTTAACGATGACGGGATTCACTAATCAGGTGACGGCCTTTCAGTGGTCTGTTTCGTTTGATCCTGCAGTGATAACGTATACAAGTTGTACTGACTGGCATGTTGGTGTCACTGGCTGTCTGGTGTCAGTAGCGGCACCGGGAATCATAACCTTTGTCTGGGCAGATGGGTTTGGAGTTCCGATTAACGGTGTGTTATGTAAAATTAATTACTCCTATGTTAGTGCTACCGGTGCGTGTTCGAATGTATCATTTGGCACTTATCCTACAGATACGGTCGTGGCTGATGTGCAATATAACTACTATCATCCTACATACTTAAATGGCCAGATTTGCGGCGTTTCTACGGGTATTGAAGATAATTCTGTTGAAAATGCTTCTGTAGTGATTTATCCTTCAGTAGCAAAGGAAAAAGTTAATGTTAAATACAGTATTCCTGAAAATGGTAAGATAACATTAGGTGTGTATAACCTGATGGGTGATGAAGTGCAGAAAATCAGCAATATGTTTGTTGCAAATAATGAATATAACCAGGAGATTAATGTGTCTGATTTAAGTTCCGGATTATATTTTATAAAATATCAAATCGAAACCGCAAATATCAATACGGTAAAAACAGAAAAAATTACTATCGCGCGGTAGAATTTTACACTGTCGATTACTTGAAAAAAAAGAGGCTGGTCGAAAGACCAGCCTCTTTTTTTAAAAATTGTTTTCTTAATCGCATGTAGTGACTCGTTGAAGTTGATCTCCGTTACCATCTACATATGAAAAAGTGTTCAAGTTTTCTTGATCAGTTTTTTCTTCAGCAGTTAAGGCATCATAAGAATAAATGGTAGTATTTACAAGTGTTCCGTTTACTGAATCCTTTTGGGTACAGGTGTAAGCTTTTTCACAGGATGTGAAAACAAATGCTCCGGCACCGGCAATTACTAATAATAACAATAATTTTCTCATAATTTTAATTTTTTAATGAATACTAAATTTTTAACAAAAATAAGTATTAATATCAGTAAAAGCAAGAATTTATAAAAAAATATTCACCCGCATTTGTTTTTATATTGATAACTCGCAACTTAGATGAATATTAATTTAAAAATGCCAAACCTGTTTGCAGGCTTATCTATGATAATTATTAACATCAGGATATGCCGGAATTATAGTTTAATCAGTTACTGATGTATTGGCCTGATATTGTAACGAATCAATTACTCTGTTTTTTATCCAATAATTTTCATTTTCCTGAAAATAACTTAGGGATAAAATGGCTCAGTTGATTCTGTTTTAAAATGCGAATGATCTCCTGGCGGTTTTCTTGCAGATACCAGAAAAACAATAGTTTTTGTACACGTTTATCCTCAATGTTTTTTGAAACAAAAAGTTTTTTTCCTGTGTATGGATCTGTTCCGGTATAATACATCACAGACGAAAGTGTCATAGGCGTAGGAGTAAGGTCTTGTACCTGCTCTAATTGTATTCCTGCTTTTTTAGTTTCCATGGCGCATTCCGCCATATCGGCAAGGGTGCAGCCCGGATGGCTTGAAATGAAATAGGGAATGAGTTGCTGGTTTAATCCTGTTTTTTGGGATATTTCATAAAATTGTTCTTGCAGTTGTTTGTAAAGCGAGTACGACGGTTTTCTCATCATGGCAAGTACCTTGTCGGAAGTGTGTTCGGGAGCGACCTTAAGCCGCCCCGAAACATGGTTTTTTACCACTTGCCTGAAATATTCCGAATAATGATTTTTTTTGTCATCCTCTGGCTTTTTACCAATAAACATATCGTAGCGCAGTCCGCTGCCAATAAATACTTTTTTGATCCCTGGCAGTGTGCTGATTTTTTTATAAAGATTTATCAGTGGCTGATGGTTGTCGTTCAGATTGGGGCATTTTTTCGGGTGTATGCATGAGTAGCGCGAGCATTTTTCACATACCTGTATTTTTATTCCCTGCATGTGGAACATATTGGCTGAAGGCCCGCCAAGATCGCTCAGGTATCCTTTAAAATCTGGCATCTCAGCGATTTTTTCTGCTTCTTTCTGTATAGATGCTTCAGAACGGCTTGAAATAAATTTGCCCTGATGCATCGAGATAGAACAGAAACTGCACCCTCCGAAACATCCCGTATGCGTGTTTACCGAGTGGCGTATCATTTCATAAGCAGGTATGGCGCCTCGTTTCAGGTAGCGTGGATGCGGCATACGCGTGTACGGAAGATCATAAGCAGCATCCATATCTTCGGGTGTCATAGGCGCAAAAGCAGGGTTGACAACGATATACTGATCCCCACAGCGTTGTACCAGCCTTTTTGCTTTTAATTTATTTGATTCCGTTTCAATGATCCTGAAACTTTCTGCAAACTTGTTTTTATCTCTGATGCAATCTTCGTGAGAAGGCAGAAATATGGTATTTTGATCCTGAAAACTATCAATATTAGTTGAACAAAATGCAAGCTGATCAATGTGAGTTGCTGTTGTCAGGCTGTTGCCATCGCGAAGATGTTTCATTAACGCTTTCAGCGGCTGTATCCCTTGTCCGTAGAGCAATACATCCGCTTTTGAATCGATAAGTATGGATGGCTTCAGCGTGTCCGACCAGTAATCATAATGAGTGAAACGCCGCAGCGAAGCTTCCACGCCGCCCAGAACTACAGGTACATCAGGATAAAGTTGTTTGAGAATATTGCTGTACACCACCGAAGCACGATCAGGCCTGAACCCGGATTTATTGCCGGGAGTGTAAGCATCTGTGCTTCGCCGGCGTTTAAAAGCCGTGTAGTGGTTAACCATCGAATCCATGGCTCCTGAGGTAACACCGAAAAACAAACGTGGTTTGCCGAGTTTTTTGAAATCACGGAGGTCGTCGCGCCAGTTGGGCTGGGGCAGGATGGCCACCCGGAAGCCCTCGCTTTCGATCAGACGGGCTATCATGGCATGACCGAACGACGGATGGTCCACATAAGCATCACCGCTGACAATAATAACATCAACATAATCCCATCCCCGTTTTTCAAGTTCTTCTTTGCTGACAGGGAGCCAGTCCGAAAGTTGATATTCATGGGCTTTTTGCATAACACAAAGGTAAAGGAAATTCAGAAAGCATAGACCACCAGGCTGAATTTTCAATATGAAAATGAAGCAATTAATTGTTTTGAAAATTTTACTTTGCCAATTACGAATTATCTTGTTTCCTCAATTTCACTAAATTTGTACAAATAAATTTTAAATAATGAAAATCCTCATTGCATCTAAAATACACGCGCATTTTATGGAAGAGATGCAGAAAGCCGGCTATGAATGTGAGGTGAATATCCTGAAAAATTCGGAAGAACTGGAACCGCTTATCGCCGATTATCAAGGCATCGTGGTAAACAGCCGTTTTATTATAGGAAAAGAACTGATCGATAAAGCCAAACAACTGAAGTTTCTTGCCCGCATCGGATCTGGCATGGAAAGCATTGACACCGCTTATCTGGAACAAAAAGGCATCAGGTGGTTCAACTCTCCTGAAGGCAATCGTCAGGCTGTTGGTGAGCACACTCTGGGGCTGCTGTTAAATTTATTAAATAAAATAAACATTGCGGATAAGCAGGTTCGCAAGGGACTATGGATACGTGAAGCAAACCGCGGAACAGAAATCTCCGGAAAAACGATAGGGATCATCGGTTATGGCAATATGGGAAGCGCTTTTGCCCGATGCCTGAATGGCTTTGATGCAAATGTCTTTGCTTACGACAAATATAAATCCGGTTATTCGGATGAGTTTGTTTGTGCGAAAACCATGGATGAAATTTTTGAACAGGCTGATGTTGTTAGCATGCACGTTCCTTTGACCGAAGAAACACATTATTTGGTGGATGATAGTTTTATTAATTCTTTCAGAAAGAATATTTACATTATCAATACTTCCCGCGGCAAGGTGTTGAACACTTCGGACCTTGTGGCGAACATGAAAAATGGTAAAGTATTGGGTGTTGCGCTGGACGTGCTCGAATACGAATCGCAGTCATTTGAGAAAATCGGTCTCGAAAAATTCCCGGAGCCCATGCAATACCTTATACAGGCAGAAAATGTGATATTAACACCGCATATAGCAGGCTGGACGGTTGAATCAAATGTGAAACATGCGCAGGTGCTGGCGGAAAAGTTTTTTAAAGCAGGATTTTAGATTTAAGATTTTAGGAGCCTATATGTTTCAGGGAAATGCAATGTATTTGTGGTGCTTATTAGTAGCAATTCGATAAGATAGGTAAAGCCTATGAGAATGGAAAGACGATTATTCCACCAACAATGAGATGGGTTACTCTTTAACAAATTTCTTGACAATAATTTCATCTCCATTAATCAACTTCATTAAATACATGCCTTTTTTGAAGCTATTAATATCAATTCCTGTCTTATTTTTTTGAATTTTTTGAGACAGGACTGCTTTCCCCAAAATATCATAAATTTCAATTTTGGCATTAGCAGAAATTATACTTGGAGAAACCTCAAGGTATAACATATCATAAGCAGGATTAGGATAGAATGAAAAGTTATTTAATATGATAGAGTTTATTGAGGAGGGATCAGGTAGCACAATTACTGAGTTATCGACCGTATTAAATACAATTTGTTGTGAGGAGGCATTAACTGCACTGTAAGATGAAATGGAAAGATTCATTGTGTCGATCGATGTTATTACATCATTGATTTTAAATTGGAGTTTACCTATTATCCCATATCCTGTTTGATTAATATGATCCATGCGAATAATTGCATTTTCAAAAATTCCAATACTTTCAAACTTTTTTGACAATTTTAGAGCATCAACAGCAGGATTTCCTAACCAACTTGAAATATGAGAAAATTTTAATGACCCAGGTTCGATGAACTCCGGATCAATATGAATGTTGTAAGCAATCCCATATAAGGCGTTAACAGGATTTGATACATCACCGGCAATAATATCAAAACGGGCTGTATCGCCAGCCTGATAAGAAGTTGAATTCGAAACAATAGATAATATTGGTGCCGATTTCTCTTGTTTAATTATTTTTTTGCTCATTGCATGGGTTAAACCATAATTCAAATTTATAGCCACTGTGTCCAATGCACTAATAACTCCATCCCCATTGCAATCGACATGTTTCATATTTGTTGAATCAAACTGTGAACATGGCCAGTTAAAACAATTTTGACCCGCCCAGGCATTACTGATATTTTCTCTGGGAATTCCAGAGGTGCCATAATACAAACCTATTGGTAATAGATCATAATTATTAACAATCGAATCATCATTTGTATTACCTGGCCATACTTGGAAGTAAGTCGATATCGGGCAAGTCCAAATACCAGTACCTAAAGTACCTAAAAAAATATTATTTTCACAAATAGATAATGCACTGACATATCTATTCATTAATCCATTTGTCGTAAGGCCTGTATTTATTGCAGACCAATTCATACAATTATCAAGCGACAAATAAACACCATTAGTCAATTCTGATGTTGCATTACTACCATAAACTCCTGCAAAAATGGTTTGTCCATAAACAACTAATGAATTTATGTCACAATTAGCAATTCCTAAATTAAATGAATTCCAAGTGTTTCCGAAATTATCAGTACGATATATCCTGCTATTATTATACCCTGCATAGATTTTATTTCCACTTGTAGCTAAAGATTGAATGTATTGGTCCATATTGGCCGGACTAATTTTAACCCAATTGTAACCATTATTAATTGACATAAATAAACCAGAATCAGTTCCTGCAAGAACTATAGTATCAATTATAGCCATACACCGGATATTTATATTTACCAACCCCGTATTAATTGACGTCCAACTTGTGCCGTTATTAGTTGATAAAAATATACCACTATTTGTCCCTGCAAAAATATTAGTATCGCTAATGACTAGCGATGTAACGCATGTTGTAGTTAAACCATTGTTTACGGCATTCCATGTTGTCCCTTGGTCAGTAGATAAAAAAATGCCACTTTCATAAGTTCCAATAAAAACATTTGTATCCTTATTAATTGCAATTGAGTATACCCCATTGGTTCCTTGATATGAAAATATTTGAGACCAATTGAATCCATAATCTGTGGATTTATAAGCCCCATTTTTTGTGGCAATATACATTTCAGATCCGTTAGTAATTATTGAACGTACCATTACGTTTGTCATTCCTGTATTCACACAAAACCAATTAAGTCCCCCATTATTTGTTTTATATACTCCATTGCCATCTGTGCCTGCATATATATCTCCACCACATACTACCAATGATTTTACATTTTTATTTACAAGACCAGTATTCACCGCACTCCAACTAGTACCATTATTAGTAGATTTGAAAACACCCATAGATGAACAAGCAAAAATAGTTGTTCCACTTATTGCAAAATTGCGAGGTGTTCCAGATAATCCCGAATTAGAATAAACCCAATTAGAACCATTATTTGTAGATTTATAAACACCACTGGAAGTGGCAATAAAAACTGTTGTTCCACTTATTGCTATTGAGTAAACAGTAGGATATGGATTGTTTGGCAATCCTGTATTCACCATAGACCAGGTTAAGCCATTATTCATTGATCTGCATATACCATTGCCATAAACTCCGGCAAAAACAATGGAATCGTCCTTTACTGCTATTGCATCTACAAATTGAGTTCCATAACCAATTCCAATCCAGTTTGTGCCGTTATTTGTCGATTTATAGATACCTGAAGCTGTTCCGGCATAGATATTTGATCCGCCAGCGCATAACGAATAAATTGTACCGGTAAAACTTGTTGCAGTAAAGTTTATTCCATTATCTGTTGATAAATACACTCCAGCATTAGTTCCGGCAAAAATATTTGTGTCATTCACAGTTAATGCTAAAACCGGATAACCCCCGCCTAATAAATCAATATTAGATTGTGCCCAGGTAGCACCATTATTTGTTGATAGGTACAAGCCACCATAAGCTGTCCCCGAAAAAATATTATTCCCCGATACAGCCATGCAATTTATCATGGCGCCAAAAGGGCCATTTGGGTGCTCCCATTGGGCGTTTGAAAGATTACAATAAAGACAGAAAATAAAAACTGAAATGATGATTTTTTTCATTTAATAGACATTTATTTATATTATTAAAAATAATAACTAAAAATCAAAGAAACAAAAAACTTTTATATTAAAGACAATTTTTTGTTATTAACTCGATTTGTGATTTACAACATTGATTCTGATTAAATTTTTAATACAACAGTTCCTTCGGCGTATCTTTAATAAAAAAGCGTGGAATAATAGCTACATCTGTCATAGAGGTAATGAGATACCCGAGAAACAATATAAGTTAAGCCCACGCTTGACATGAGCATTAACTTTTTTATCAATAGTTTCTCTTGAAAGTTTTCAGTTTTCTGAGGTGATAATAAAAGCTAACGCTATATTTTAATTCGTAAAAAAAGAACGATTGCTAAATGTAACTTAATATTAAAAAATAGTTATTTTATAATGCAAGTCAAAAGTCGTTTTTTATCAGTGTATATCAGTAATATCCCTTGCGGGGCTGATTTTGTCTGCATGCGCTGACCGAATCTTCTACCTCCCTATCCACCTATAAGCCTAACAGCCTAATCCCTGGCCCCCTAAAAGCCTAACAGCGTCCCGATAGCTATCGGGACAGCCTAATAGCCTAACCGCCTAACCCCCTAATATTATCTTCCCAATCCTCCCTTTTAAAAAAATATCCTATATTTGCCAGTCAAAATAATAAAAGCAAAAAATGAAAAAAAGCAACAAAATATATGAAGGGAAAACCCTTGCAATACTCACAGGCGGCGGAGATACACCGGCCTTGAACTCAAGTATTGAATCGATAAGAAACAGGGCCTCCATGCTGGGCTTTAAAGTATATGGCATTCGCAAGGGCTGGAAGGGCCTCCTGGGTAATGGTGATATTGTGGATCTTTCATATCAGCCTTATGACGGCATTTATGGTGGAACAGCACTGTTATCAAGCCGCACAAACCCTTTCCCGTCAAAGAAGAATCCTGAGAACCGTGTCCCCCAGATTTTACAAAACCTCAAGAAATATAAGATCGATGTGGTTGTTACCATTGGGGGAGATGATACCAACGGTGCTGCAAAAAGACTTTATGAAACAGAAGGTATCCCCGTACTCGGCTTTCCCAAAACTATCGACAACGACCTGCGTACCCGCACTATTCACCACTATAATAAAAAAAGCATCGAGGCCGTGCTTTGTCCTGGTTTTCCTTCGGCCGCTAAAGGGATCATGGAATTTACAGACCGCATTCGTACTACAGCCTATTCTCATTCGCGTATCATCGTGCTTGAGGTTATGGGCCGTGATGCGGGTTGGCTTACCGGAAGCTCGGTATTTGGTGGCGCCGATCTTGCCCTGGTTCCCGAATATGAGATGACCAAAGAGCGTAAAGATTTCTTTTTTGAAACTGTAAAAGAAGCATACCTGAGTTCCCGGAAAAAAGCCCTTGTGATTGCCGTTTCAGAAGGTGTACGCTGGTACGATGAACAAAAAGGAAAAGTAGATGTGGTGCATGCCAGTTCAGAAGTGGACGAATACGGGCATCCCAGGTTTGG
>Ga0209098_1001983_pt1 | contig 18569 bp, 18 predicted proteins | sample AD_JPNHW1_MetaG_FD_184429 | JGI IMG/M metagenome (GOLD analysis project Ga0209098, IMG submission 184429) | Active sludge microbial communities of municipal wastewater-treating anaerobic digesters from Japan - AD_JPNHW1_MetaG (SPAdes) (version 2) | ecosystem: Engineered > Bioreactor > Anaerobic... | reverse complement strand
CAGTGTTTCAATCCAACCAATTTCCTTGCGTCCAAAATCGAAAAACCCAAGGTAAACAACCGCGCCGGTCGCTTTGGCAATGGTATGAAAACCTGCTTTCCACTTTTTATTCAGGTGTCGTGTTCCCTCCGGAGTAATGGCCAGGTGCATCACTTCGCGACTGTTCATTTCATGAATAATTTGCTTCACCACGGAAACACCTTTGGAGCGATCGATCGGAATAGCTCCCATTTTCTTCAGGAAGAAACCGAGCGGCCAAAAGAAAAACTCGCGTTTTATAACGATATTAGCCACACCGCCAACCGAGGTGTAATAAAGATATGAAATTACAAAATCCCAGGCGCTGGTATGTGGCACGCCAATAATGATTGCCTTTTTGTGCGGCATCACTCCATTTACCGTCTTCCAGCCCCAGAGCTTTAGTAAAAATTTACAGAACTTTCTCCACATATCTATTGAATAATTCTAACGTCAATATTTTCGGCTCTACAGTGTTTCATCAGTAATTTTTGAGCCTTAAGCAATGCTTCGTCTAGTAAATTACTGCTTTCGAAGTCGATAATTATCATCAGGAACCGACTTGTTTTACCTGTCACTTCCGTCCTCGACGAATCGCTGGTTGGCGTCCCAAAAGCGCCAATCTCATCACGAAATACAGGTAAATACTCAATATTTAACTCTCCCCGTCCAATTCCGAAATAGGGTTCATCTGCGCGCCCGATTCCAAAGGTGATTTCTCCTGAAATCTGATCGGCATCGTATCCGCCAATGGAGAAACCTGTCGAAATCGAAACCAGGTTTAACTGATCGACAACATTATTGATCTGATAAAGGCCTTTACCTGAGACCACGCGCCGAAGCAATGCCTCGGCTGACAACCGGTAGCGAGCCGGATCTTTTCCGCAGGCTTTGTAACCTTTTCGCGCCGCCGAAATTGATGGAATTTTACTGATAGATTCGATAGAAAGTGATTGGGCAAGCTGTTGAATTGCTGCATCCATTTCTTGTAAAAAGGCCGAAGAAGGTTCAGCTATAACGACATCTGTTTCGATGCATCCAAGTCTCAGGTTGGGGCAACGGCTTTTAATTTCATTGCCAATGCTTATTGCTTTCATTATTCGCAAGTTGAATTTCTGCACCAAAGGGCATCGACACAAAATTAAAAAAATAGGACAGACAGCACAAAGACATGTAAAAAATCCTGAACTCGAAGCGAGAACAGGATTCAAAAAAAATATATTTCAATTTAAAAAAATACTTCTGTTCGTATATGTTCGGCTGGAACTCCTTTACTTTCTAAAATTGTGGTTACTTCATCAATCATCGAGGAGTTTCCGCAGAGGTAATATATCATCTTCGGATCAAGCTCGCTTGCCTTGAGGTAATAGCTTACGCGGCCAAAATAATCGCCTTTGTCAACCCGTGAGGTACACAAAAAGTAATTCCCATTATCAAATGAACCACGTCCGTATGCTTCGTCGTCGAAATGCACGCCATGAATCACTTTAATGTGCAAATCAGGAAACGACCGGGCATACGAATGAAACGGAGAGATGCCAGTGCCGGTGGCGATAAACAAGGCTTTGTGTCCCGACTTGGTTTTTTCATCGAGTACAAAATAGCCTTTTGGCCCTTCAATGTCCAGTTCCGATCCAGGCAATAAATGACGCAGGTACCTGGAAAACTCTCCCTCCGGAATTTCGCGAATCAGAAAATCAAGGTAATTGTCGTTAACTCCTGAAAAAATTGAATACTCCCGACCTTTGTTTTGACCAGGAATGCGAATGATTACATACTGACCCGGTTCAAACCGGAAATTTCCGCGATCTAGCCGGATGATAAAGGTTTCTGGAGTCAGATTAATAATTTGCTGAACGGTATGCTTTTGTCTCTTCATAAATTAGTTTCAAGTCCCAAATTTCAGGTTTCAAATTGCATGAGAATTTGAAAATTGGGTATTCTTTATTGATTATTGGGCATTAAATCACTATGCTTTCACATGTCTCTCGGCATGATACGAGGATCTCACCAGCGGACTACTTTCTACATAGGAGAATCCGCGTTTCATGCCTTCCATCCTATATTGTTCGAACAGCTCCGGAGTGATGTATTCCTGAACAGGAAGTAAATTTGAATCGGGTTGAAGATACTGTCCAACGGTAAGCACTTTACAGCCAGCCTGCCGAAGATCGTCCATCGTTTGCAGCACTTCACTTTCGGTTTCACCCAATCCAACCATTATTCCCGATTTAGCTACAATTCCGGCTGAGGCAATGATCGAGATTGTTTTCAGGCTGCGGTCGTAGCGAGCCGTGCTACGCACTTTCGGCGTTAGTCGGCGAACGGTTTCCATGTTATGCGAAATTACATCAGGGCGCGCATCTATCACCTTCTGAATCAACTCAGGATTGGCATTAAAATCAGGGATCAGCGTTTCGATGGTTGTTTCCGGATTCAGCTCCTTGATTTTGCGGATGGTGGTGGCCCAAAATTCAGCTCCGCCATCTTCCAGATCGTCGCGGGTTACAGAGGTAATCACACAATGTTTTAAGCCAAGAGTTTGGATAGTTTTAGCCAGGCGGAGTGGTTCCATCCAGTCAACCGGATCGGGCACATCGTTCTGGACATAACAAAACCGACAGTTACGGGTACATTTATCGCCCAGAATCATGAAACTGGCTGTTCCTGCATTCCAGCACTCGCCTTTGTTGGGACAATTTCCGCTGGTGCATATCGTGTGTAAGCGGTGGTCGGCAATCAGTCGTTTCACTTTCGAGTAGTTTTCGCCGCTGGGTAGCTGGGCTTTCATCCAACGCGGCAACCGCTCCCGCTCTGTTCTTAATTCGGCCATGACAAAAAATTGAGTTCAGCATACAAACAGAATTCAGGGAATGAAGTTCATCAAATTTTGCGCTTTACCCCTGACAGGTTTTAAAAACCTGTCAGGGGTATGGTTCCGGCACCAATTGAATCAACGCCCGTCATTTTTTGTCGTCGCCAACATATTCCAGAATATCACCGGGTTGACAGTCCAACACCTTGCAAATAGCATCTAAAGTGGTAAAACGAATAGCTTTTGCCTTTCCTGTTTTTAGTATCGAAAGATTAGATAGCGTCAGGTCAACTTTTTCAGAAAGTTCATTCAACGACATTTTCCTTTTAGCCATCATCACGTCAAGATTTACAATAATTGGCATAGCTTATATGGTTAATTCGTTTTCGTTTTGAATATCTACTCCTTTTTTAAAAATAGTCGCAATAACATAAATTACAGCTCCCATTAAAATAAATGCTTGACTGTCCGCCCAAAATTGGTTCAAGTTATTGGTAACAAAACCGCGACACATTAAATCTTCAGCTAACTGTCTGGCTATATAACTCAACATTCCAATTGAAAGGGTGTAATAACTAATTTGTGAGATTTGTCTCGCAACAAAAGTGTTGAACGGTTTTGATAAATCCATTTTGTGCATTAGTCTGATAACGATATAGAATAGGCAAGCTTTTAAAATTGAAATGGCAAGGATAAAGCTATATATGCCGAAAAAAGCTAATCTACTGTCTTTGTACATTTCTGTCAAGTCCAACTTTTGATAAAGATTTTGGATAAATTCAGGTTTATACAGACTGAAAAAGAAATTTACCAGTAAGCCTCCTGCGTCAATACTTAAGCCGACAAAAATGAGCCAAGCCACAATGTATAAGCCCCAAAATACGAAGTTGTTTGTTTTTGACATGTTGTTTAACGTTAAAATCACATCACAAATATAGCAAAAATTTATTGAATATCAATAATTATATTCCTTTTATCGGAAACTATTTATTAAAATACGCCTACCATTATTTAGTCCCAGCCTATATGGGGGAACCCTGCGAAGTATAAAAGTTCTTGCAATCAGGAACAATTCGAAAATCCGCAAAAGATGCTTATTTTGCACACCGAATAACCAAACCAGCCATCATGAGCAAAACATACAACTGGGCCATCCTTGGATGCGGCAAAATCGCCCGCAAATTCGCCACCGATTTAAAACTTCTGCACAATGCGCGGCTGTATGCGGCCGCCTCGCGCTCGCTCGAAAATGCGCAGGCCTTTGCCTCCGAACTGGGTTTCGAAAAAGCCTACGGCAGTTATGAAGAGATGGTCAGCGATCCGGCCGTCGATGTGGTTTACATTGCCTCGCCCCACTCGCATCACTACGAGCACGCATTACTTTGCCTCAACCATAAAAAGGCAGTATTATGCGAAAAAGCTTTTGCCATCAACTCCAAGGAAGTAGGCGAGATGATCGAAGCCTCGCACCGCAACAATACCTTCCTGATGGAAGCTTTCTGGACACGCTTTCAGCCTAGTTTCCTGAAGGTTCTCGATATTATTCATTCCGGCGAGTTAGGCGCATTGAAAATGGTTCGCTCCGATTTCGCCTTCAATGCCGAATACAATCCGGAAAAGCGGTTGTATAATGTCGATCTGGGCGGTGGCTCGCTGCTCGACATCGGCATTTATCCCATCTTTATGTCGCTCATGGCCTTTGGAAAGCCTTCCGAGATAAAAACTTTGGCTAAGTTCTGCCCCACGGGTGCAGAGGAATCTATCATGATGTCGTTCACTTATCCCGGTGGTCAGATTGCGTCGCTTGTGTCAAGCTTCGCTGCATTCTCGTCCACCCAAACCGAGTTTTCGTTCGAGAACGGTTTCGTCAGGCTCAACCGCCGCTTTTACACGCCAACATCGCTCACATATTGGAAAAACTGGGAAGAGGAAAAGCTCATAACGTTTGAAAAAGGAGCAGGATTTGGCTACGAATTAGAAGCTGCCCATGTGATGAATTGCCTCGATAAAGGAATGGTTGAAAGCGATTGGATGACCCACCAGATTTCGGTTGACCTGATGGATACAATGGACCGCGTTAGAGCCGATGCAGGAATTGTATTTCCCGGACACGATTAATGAGAACTCATTCGAATAGCAAGCTGTAAAAATTCCATTTACTATCCTTGTTATAGTCATTCATCCGGTAAAAACAGTCATTCCACCGAAAACATCCTGCATTTATCAACGGGCAAGATGGTAATTTCGTTGATTTAACCTACCTTAGTCCACATAAACAGAAAACCATGAAACTAATTTTATTCGGAGCCTCGGTGTTCTATTTGCTTGGCTTAAAACTCACATCGCAAATACATGTAAACCAACCGCTGTTATCGAAACCAGCCGCTGTCGAATCCAAATCATTTCAGGAAAACAAAGTTCAAAATGACAAAAAAATTATCAAACCTGAAATAACTGTAAAAGACACAACCATTTCCGCAGGTAAAGGAAACCAGGCTGTACACAAAATTGATCAAAAGAATATTAAATCGCCAATTCAAAAAAAAGGAACCGTTTAAACTGTCGGCAAATAATTATATTTACGGGTATTTAATACCGGTGAATGATCGAGCAAAACGATATTATTATTCAGTCGTGGAAACAATTGTGCGAAGAAGTTTACCATGACTCGTGGAAACCCGACATGGGCCGGTATCGTTCGGATTATGCTTTCCGCGGATTATCGGACAAAAACTACGAACTAAAGAACAGCTTTCTTCGGAATTGTGGTGAAAAACCAGAACTGGAGTACCATTTGCTCCGGAATTTCAGAAAATACTCCATAAACGCAGATCCTCAACTTACCGGGACTTTTTGGCGCGCGCTGGTTTTGGCGCAACATCACGGGTTGCCAACCCGACTGATTGACTGGACTTATTCGCCATTTATAGCCATGCACTTTGCCACGGCCAACACCGAAAAATACGACACCGACGGAATTATCTGGAAGGTTGATTTTGTGAAAGTAAATCAACTGGTTCCTGCCCCATTCAGCGATGGGTTAAGAATTGAAAAATGCAACGCATTTACGCTGGAAATGCTGGAAAAAATTGTTTCGCTGAGTGACTTGGACTGTCTTTTCAAAGATGATCAGGTGATCTTTTTTGAGCCGCCGTCGCTCGACGAACGAATTGTCAACCAGTTCGCATTATTTTCGGTAATGAACAAGCCTACAGCCATTTTAGACGACTGGCTAATTCTTCACCCGGAACTTTTCAGGAGAATAATTATCCCCAAAGAACTGAAGCTGGAAATTCGCGACAAACTCGATCAGGCAAACATAACCGAACGAGTGCTTTTCCCCGGGCTCGACGGATTGGCTAAATGGCTGAAAAGGCACTACAAGCCGGTTAGTTCAGAACTTGGGTAAACGCGGATAAATCCACCTGTTGGAACCTTAAACTCAATCAGATTTTTATTTTTGCTTTTGGAAATTCCCTTTTCGAGACTCTCGCCTTTGCAACTAAATATCTCGTAGTTGTACTGACCAGAGGATTTACTAACCACAAACTGAATATTTTCCGAGGTTTTTGAGTTGATTACATCAATCGTTTTATCAACGACCAGTGGCAGATTTATAGCGCCGTCCTCGTATTCAAGATAGATGATTTTCTCCCTGTCTTCGGTTTTCACCAACGGATAAAACCGTGATACCTGCAACGGTTCGAAATTTCCATCGAAAATAACATGGTGGTTTTGTCGCCAGTAGCCGAGCCAAAAGCGAATGGTTCTTTTTGAAGATTCAGGCAATGTTGTTACAAAAAAAGATAAATAAGGGTTGCCAAACAGGACCGACTGTAACTTGCGCGCAATGTCTGTGTCAGTATCTTTGGGATGAACCGCAACGACTTCCATAAATGGAGTATATGGGCCATACAACAAGCGATTATTCACCATCTTCTCACGAACAATCCGCGTATTTTCAACACCTACAAAACCTGTCAGAAAATTCTGATAGCTCACTAAATTTGGCCCAACAACAGGGAATACCTGCCCCATGAAAATATTTGGCTTTATCTGCTTCAGATGGGTTTCCATCTCTTTATAAAGTGTATCCACAGCCAAATCAATTGCAATAAAATCGCGCCCTTTATCGGCATCAATCACTGCACCTTCTTTTGGATAAAAACCTTTCAGAAAATCGAACCAATATCCGTCAAATTGCCACTGTTTCAAAAAATTACAATAGGTACTCACCAAATATTTCCGAACATCAGCGTAACGCGGATCGAGCACATACATCTGCCTGGGCGCCCGATAGCGAATATACTTTCCATCAAATTTTTTAAGGACAACCGGGTTTCCGCCAATAAACGGAATGGAGTACCACAAATAAAGCGGAAGCTTCATTTCGTCGCATTTCTTCTTGAACAGATTCATTGTGTTGAAGCTGCTCTCCTCGTATGAATATGCCGTATCTACTTTCATTTTAACCAGAGCATGCCATCCATCGTCAACCAGCACCGACTTAAATCCGAATGTTTTCAGCGAATCGAGCTCCCGGGTTATGTTTTCGAGCGGAATATTGCGATGCATCGGATACCATGTTGAATACACCGGAATATTGGTAGTATCAACAGAAATATGGCTTTTTTTGATTTCGTCTTCAAGAAACCAGGATGATGCTTCGTAAACAGCTTTTGAAAAATGCACATTTCGCAAATCAACAAGCACTTCTGCCTGATAATCCTGAAGGTTCGAAAGCGGTGGATTATCTTCAAAAAATCCCAAACTAAAAACGACAGAGTCGTTCTCTTCCCTAATGTTTGAACTGACAAATTTAGCGTTATAGACGTCTTTACAGGTAAACGTAATCTGATTCTGATCATTGATTGTCAGCCCTGAAATAACAGAGAAACCAGCAGCAGCGCGATCATACGAAGGAATAGAGAAAAAAGATTTATTCGACCATGTTTTGGAATTCCATATCTGGTTAATTTTGTCCTTCGGAAACTTGACAGAAACATTAAACGCAGGCGGAGTAGCCGCATAAGCTGAATGCAGGTAAATATTCAGGATATATTTTTGCATTCCTTGTTCTTTAATATCAATTGAGGCTTCGAATGGAGAAAGCACTCCTTCTACGTGTATCTTACTTTTATCGAAAACATATCGTTCGCCGGAAGTTAGCTGAGCAAAGCTAAAAGAAGCAAAGACCAGCAATACTAACACTACCAGAGCATATTTTTTTTTGAAGCACCGAGGAACCATCATAGGGCATAAAATATTTGTCTTGTAAAGATAAAAAAACAAGGATTGCCGCTTCGCCAAACAGTAAATATTTTGATCAATGATGAATCAAGGAAATCGAAGTCAACACAAAAGATCAGAATCTTTCGGTGATTTTACTACCAACAACAAAAGGCGCAACGACCCCAAGCTTTGACGAAAGGTAATCCGCCATAAAATAAAACGGCAATACCGATGTGAACGGAGTAAATTTCTCTTCGGTTTCCGAATCATTTAACTCTATTACGTGGGCGTTAGCCTTGCGCAGAACATCTATCATTCCCGATGTTCGCTCGTGCATCATTCCTTTGGATGGATTGATCACAATAATAAATGTCTCGGGAGCCGATTCCTTAAAGCCGTGTTCATATTGCGAAATTGGCATTCCGATAAAAGGATATTTAACCGACTCGTTTAACATTAATGCCGCCTGGTAGGCAATGCCAATATTCGGGCCACTTCCCAAAATAATACACATTGCTTTTTGCCTTTTTACATTCCGAAAGAGAGCCTCACCCATTGAATGCCCCATTGCCTCAAATTCCGGATAGCGCTGTTCTATGGTTTCCAGAACATTTTTAACATCGAATCCATGGCCCAGATAGAGAGTAATAAGCGTATTGACGAACGTTTTCGTAGAAGAGAACCATTCTGGCCCAGCGAAAATAGGGACGACAATTTTGGCATTTCCTGTTTTTGCCAGGGGCGACTCCTCGTCATTTACAATTGCAATGTATTCGTTAAAGCACGAAGCGCAATTCAAAACATCGGTCGTTCGGCCCGATTGCGAAATCAACACAGCGCTTTCAAATTGCCTGATGTTCTTAATATAGGAAAAATACTCCCCGGCAATTTCAGGAAAGATCCTAACCCCGAGGTAACGAAGCACTACAGCAGCAAAAAAAGACGAACCCATACCCAGGTAGGGTACTTTTTCAGGCAAAATCAAACCTTTGTTTTTTTCATAGCAGATGCGTGCCCGTGAAGGAATATCAAATAATTCATTTTCCACAATTCGCAATTTTTCACTGTAGAAAGATAGTTAAATTACATGCCTGTACCAAACAAAAAGCCCCGCTTTTCAGCAGGGCTTCGTATGTTTATTCACCTAATACTCGATAATTTATTTCACCTTATCAACAATTGCTTTGAAAGCAACAGGATGATTCATTGCTAAATCAGCCAAAACTTTACGATTGATTTCGATGTTTGCTTTTTTCAACAAACCGATAAACTGAGAATAAGATAAACCTTCGGTACGAACGGCTGCGTTGATACGCTGAATCCACAAAGCACGGAAGTTTCTCTTTTTTGCTTTTCTATCTCTGTAGGCATATTGCATACCTTTTTCCCAGGTATTTTTTGCAACTGTCCACACATTTGCGCGGGCGCCGAAGTTACCTCTGGTAAGCTTCAGGACTTTTTTTCTGCGAGCCCGTGATGCTACTGCATTTACTGATCTTGGCATAACACTGATTTTAGAATGGTTAGCGTTCCTTTTTCTAGGACTCTTAAAGCTAATTCACTCGATTAATTACTAAATTTTTAAAACTCTGAAAAGAAAACAATACTAGATATTCAACATACCTTTTACGCTGGCAACATCAGCTTTGTCAACGGTTCCCCAATATGTGAGGTTACGTTTACGCTTGGTGCTCTTTTTTGTCAAAATGTGACTTTTGAAAGCGTGTTTTCTTTTAATTTTTCCGGTGCCGGTTAATTTAAACCTTTTTTTTGCGCCGGAGATCGTCTTCATTTTTGGCATCTTCCGAAAATTAATGTATTAAGAAATTTATTTCTTCTTTTTAGGTGAAATAAACATGGTCATCCTTTTTCCTTCCAGGGTTGGCAATTGATCAACCTTCCCTATTTCTTCCAATTCCTGAGCAAATTTCAGAAGAAGAATTTCGCCTTGTTCTTTGAAAAGAATTGAACGTCCCTTAAAGAAAACGTAGGCTTTTACTTTAGACCCTTCTCCAAGAAATTTTTCAGCATGGCGTAATTTGAACTGAAAATCGTGATCATCGGTATTTGGACCGAAACGAATTTCCTTTACAACTACCTGAACTGTTTTGGCTTTGATTTCCTTTTGTTTCTTTTTTTGCTGATAAAGAAACTTCTGATAATCAATAATTCGACATACTGGTGGATCGGCGTTTGGCGAAATTTCAACTAAATCCAGCTCAAGATCGTCGGCCATCCGAAGTGCTTCTGAAAGCGAATAAACTCCTGGATTTTCAACGTTTTCGCCAACTACGCGAACTTGCTGCGCACGAATCCTCTCGTTAATCTTATGCTGGGCAGCCGGGTCAGATTTTCCGCTACCACCCGTGTTTACTGGTTTTTTGTTAACAGTTATTGCCAAATTTTACCTTATTAGTTAATACTTGTTTAATTATAGAATGCTGATAATTGTTCTTTAACTTCATTTTTGATGAAATCGGCAAACTCTTGCATCGACATACTACCTTTGTCGCCTTCACCTTGTCTGCGAACAGAAACCTTCTGATTTTCAGCCTCTTGTTCACCAACAACCAACAAATAAGGGATACGTTTCAATTCGTTATCCCTAATTTTACGACCAATCTTCTCATTTCGGTCGTCAATCAGCGTGCGAATATCGCAATTATTTAGATATTCTGAAACACTTTTTGCATAATCGTTATACTTTTCGCTAATTGGCAGAACTACCACTTGTTCAGGCGTTAACCACAACGGGAACTTCCCTGCAGTATGCTCAATTAACACTGCAACAAAACGCTCCATTGAACCAAATGGCGCACGGTGAATCATTACCGGACGGTGACGTTTATCATCGGCACCGATATATTCGAGCTCGAAACGTTCAGGCAGGTTATAATCAACCTGAATCGTACCCAATTGCCAGCTTCTTCCAAGTGCATCTTTCACCATAAAATCAAGCTTCGGACCATAAAATGCCGCTTCGCCCAAAACAGTAACTGTATTTAGACCTTTTTCAGCCGATGCTTCGATAATAGCTTGTTCTGCTTTATCCCAGTTCTCTGACGATCCGATGTATTTTTCAGGCTTGTTCGGGTCGCGTAAAGAAATCTGAGCCGAGTAGTTTTCAAAATTCAATGCTTTGAATATGATGAAAATAATATCAATCACTTTTTTGAATTCGTCTTTGATTTGATCGGGGCGACAGTACAAATGCGCATCGTCCTGAGTAAATCCGCGAACCCTGGTTAATCCGTGCAATTCACCGCTCATTTCGTAGCGATAAACAGTTCCGAACTCAGCAAAACGCACGGGCAGATCTTTATATGAACGTGGTTTGAATTTATACAATTCGCAGTGATGCGGACAGTTCATTGGTTTGAGCATATACTCTTCGCCTTCCTGAGGTGTTTTAATCACCTGAAAAGAGTCAGCTCCATATTTCTGAAAGTGGCCTGAAGTTTTGTAAAGGTTAACATCGCCGATATGGGGAGTTATCACCTGTTCGTAACCGAATTTTTTCTGAACACGCTTCAGGAAATCTTCGAGTTGGAAACGCAGCAAAGCACCTTTAGGCAGCCACATTGGCAATCCCTGACCAACATTCTGTGAGAAGGTGAATAATTCCATTTCCTTACCAATCTTGCGATGGTCGCGTTTCTTAGCCTCTTCGAGCAAAACCAGATATTCATCGAGCATTTTCTGTTTCGGAAACGTGATACCATAAACGCGGGTCAGCATCTTATTTTTTTCGTTGCCTCTCCAGTACGCACCTGCAATCGATGTCAGCTTTACAGCTTTAATAAAGCCAGTATTTGGTAAATGCGGGCCACGGCACAAATCAGTGAAATTACCCTGATTATAAACAGTAATTGTTCCGTCAGCCAATTCGCTGATCAGCTCAAGCTTAAGGTTATCGCCTTTTGAGGTGAACATTTCAAGTGCGTCTTTTTTCGAAATATCTTTCCTGACGATATCGTGCTTTTCGCGAGCAAGTTCAATTATCTTTTTCTCGATTTTTTCGAGGTCTTTTTCTGAAATTTGCTGCCCTTCAGGAAGGTCAATATCATAGTAATACCCGTTATCAACCGTTGGGCCAATTCCGAACTTTGTTCCCGGATAAAAGAATTCAATTGCCTCGGCCGTCAAATGCGCCGACGAGTGCCAGAACGTTTCTTTTCCTTCACGATCGTCCCATTTGAAAAGTTTAATACTTGCGTCCTTGGTTATTGGTCGCGACAAATCCCAAACTTCTCCGTCAACCGACACTGCCAACACGTCCTGGGCAAGCCTGCTGCTGATGGATTCAGCAATCTGATAGCCGGTTGCTCCGCTTTCATATTCTTTGACACTATTGTCGGGTAAAGTAATTTTAATCATTGTAAAATGCTTTTTGGAAACAGGCTGCAAAGATAATTATTAATCAATGAAAGCCATAGATGTTTTGGCTGAATTTCAGACTCAAAATTCAATTGAACTTCAAGATAAAAACAGCATAAAGAAATATCATTTAGTTCTGAAGACCGAAAGACTCCTTATCTGAATCCCAAACTGATTCCTGAAGTGTACGAAACATATTCGGCCTTATTAACAGACGCAAACATACTGAAAAAACCGAGTTTGAGTCTCACACCAAGATCGGCACAAAAGTTACTGGTTTTGAAAGAAATTGAAACCGGATCATAAATAGCGTCATCGTCAGAAATAATCAGATTGCCTTTGCTATCCTTACTCAATACGGGGTACTTACCAAATACATTTATCGTAGTCTCGCTTTTACATTGGCCCAATCCTCCAAAAAATGTAAGCACTCCAAGTTTTTTGGAAACCACCAAACCAAATCTCGAGGTTTTGGTCTTTAACTTAAGCAACTGGTCATTGGTATTGTTATAAGTTACAGTGGCCGTTGGTTCGTTATAATCTTCAGGAGTCAATGTCAAACCACTTTGTCCGTTTACTTGAGAAATACTGCCAAAAACAGCGGCATCAAACGGAAGTTCCTTCAGTCCCGGCAACCATTCCATAAAATTGTGTTTAACACCAATACCCCAAAAGTCAACTTTCATCTGGTCTCCGTCGTTGTCGTATTTTACTTCCGGCACAAAGCGACCGATTAAGTCGGTGTGAGGCAGCGCACCAAACGTAAGTTGAACCATGGGCATTGGAACGAAATTCATACCGGCTCCATCTGGCGTATTAAAAGAAAAGGCGGTAGAGCCATCACTGTCTTTAGCAACTAACTTTGGTCCCAATTCCATCCTTCCGGCAACTGTTGGTGCCAAATGATCTGAAGGATTTTCGAGAGAAAGTTTTTGTAATTTAAGCTTAATTATATCGAAAGCCTGATCGCTCGTCGCAATTTGAATTCCAGTTGCAATAATTGCAAAATCGAGTCCTCCAAGTTTATGCGTTTTTGCTGAATTATACCATCCCATATTTAACCCGTCTCCAAAAGCTTTTCCATAAGGATTAAGATAAGCTTGTACCAAAGTATTTGCATCTACTTTTTCAGCCTTCAGAAATTCTGCTACATCTGACTGTGCATTAACTATAGAACCGACTCCAAAAAAGAAACAGGTAAAAACAGTTATGACTGCTAGCCTAGCGCCAAACCTCATGCCGAATCGTGCTGGCTTCTGATCAACCGATGCTTTTCGCTGACGTGCGCTACCACGCATTTCAAACAGTCTTAAATTCCTCATTACATGAACTTTTTAAACGGCAAATTCGCTTTATTCCTTATTCTCGAACTCGGTAATAACAAACAATAACATGTTCATTATCAAACGCAACCTTGTTGCAAAATAATCATATATTTCGAAATTAGCCAACACCTATTTAAATTCATTGCTTTTTTATCTCAAAAAAAATTCGAAGTTTTGATACCGCAATAAACCAAAATAAATTAAAAATCATGAGCAACATAAAAGGGCTAACTATTATTCTTTTATTAATCTCACTATCAGTATTTTCCCAAAAAAAATTACAACTAACCGACGTTGTTGGCAAAAGGCTTTTCGTACAAAAATCTATCACTGGACTGAGATCGATGAGGGATGGGTTAAACTACACGGTGAGCGAAAGTGGTACTAAAATTGTAAAATACAATTATAAAACGGGCGCCAGAGTTGAAGAATTATTTGATCTCTCAAAAGTGGAAAATCCTGGATTCAAAGATTTTTTAGACTACACCTTTAGCGACGACGAAACAAAAATACTTTTCACAACAAACCGCCAACAAATATACAGACATTCATATATTGCCGATTATTTCGTATGGAACAGGACTACAAAGGAAATGACCCAGCTTTCTAGTTACGGAGCTCAGCAATTGGCCACTTTTTCACCTGATGGCGAACGCGTTGCCTTTGTTCGCAAAAACAACCTTTTCATCAAAAACTTAAAATTTGGTACTGAAAACCAAGTAACCCGCGACGGAAAACAAAACGAAATCATCAATGGCGCGCCAGATTGGGTTTACGAAGAAGAATTCAGTTTCAATAAAGCATTTGAATGGTCGCCCGACAGTAAATTTCTGGCCTTCATAAAGTTCAATGAGACAGAAGTGCCTATGTTCAACATTCCAATGTACCAAGGGCAAGCTCCACAACTTAAAGAAAATTCGTTATATCCCGGAAGTTACAGCTACAAATATCCAAAACCAGGCGAGAAAAATTCGGTTGTCAGCGTTTTGGTTTACGATCTGAAATCGAAAAGCAGCGTGACTGCTGAAATTGGCAACGATGCTGAACAATACGTTCCGCGAATAAAATGGACTGCCGATGCTTCTGATTTGGCTATTATGAAATTAAATCGCCTGCAAAATCAGGTAGATGTTGTTTTATGCAACCCATTTACCGGTGATACTCGCTCGTTTTTCACTGAAAAAAACAAGAGATACATTTCTGAAGATTTCTTCGACAGTTTCATCTTCCTTCCTGACAATAAATATATTGTTCTGAACAGTGAACGAAATGGCTACTCACACCTTTATTTATACGACCGCCAAGGGTTTCAGATAAAACAGTTAACCGACGGGAATTTTGATGTGACAGCTTTTTACGGATTCGATCCTTTAAAAAAGATATTTTATTACCAGGCAGCTAAGGAATCGCCCCTTCGTCGCGAAGTTTATTTTGTGAGCCTCGACGGCAAAAAATCGGGGAAACTCTCAATACAATCTGGAACAAATCAGGCTGATTTTAGCTCTGGATTCCAGTACTTCATCAACACCTATACAAACGTTGATACTCCTTACCTGGTAACCTTGAATGATCAGACCGGAAAAGTACTTCGAACCCTTGAAGATAATTTAGCTTTAAAAAACCAACTGAAAGAATACAATCTTTCTAAAAAGGAATTCTTCACCTTTAAAACCTCAGAAGGAGTTGAACTCAACGGATGGATGCTGAAGCCGTCTAATTTTGACCAATCGAAAAAATATCCTGTGCTGATGACTCAGTACAGCGGACCAAATTCGCAATCGGTTGTCGACCGTTGGGGAGTTGGCTGGGACGATTATCTGGCACAGGAAGGTTTTGTTGTTGCCTGCGTCGATCCGCGCGGAACAGGCGCTCGTGGCGAAGATTTCAGAAAAATGACATATCAGCAGTTGGGAAAATATGAATCGGACGACCAGATTGAAGCAGCAAAATATTTAGGCTCATTGCCGTTTGTCGATAAAACCCGAATCGCCATTTGGGGTTGGAGTTATGGAGGGTTTATGTCTGCTCTTTGCATGGAGAAAGGAGCTGACGTTTTTAATGCAGGAATTTCGGTAGCTCCTGTAACTAACTGGCGCTTTTATGACAGTGTTTATACTGAACGTTACATGCGCACACCGAACGAAAATCCGGATGGATACGACGACAACTCACCTCTTTCTCACGCCGAGAAAATTAAGGGTAATTATCTGCTCATCCACGGATCGGCTGACGACAACGTACATTTGCAAAACACCATGGAATTTGCAGAACGCATGGTACAAGCCGGAGTACAGTTTGATATGGCGGTTTACACCAATCGAAATCACGGCATACGTGGCGGAAACACAACGATGCACCTTTATACAAAAATGACCAATTATTTGAAAGAACACTTGGGCGATAAATAAATCCCTGAATAAGCAGCTGGCATCGAAACAAAAACAAGACTATGAATAGTTTTGTTTTCAATCAAAAATTACATAAACCTAATTTTTGTTACATTCGGGCGATGAATAACATAACCCTAAATATTCCAGGACTCCGCAAAGGTGAGATAAAAGCTTATGCCGAGATTTATAATGAATTCTTTGGCGTTTTATACCACCTTTGCCTTAACTACCTGCATGACGATAAAGTTTCTGAAGAAATAGTTCAGGATACGTTTCTTAAATTGTGGGAAATAAAAGAGACGATTAATGACCAGATTAATATTTATAACTTCCTCTATACTATCACTAAAAACAACTGTCTTAACTATTTACGCAACCAGAAAATTTCGATTAAACATCAGGAAAATTTAAAATATCTTGAAATTCAATTTAACTACGAAGCTCTTGAAAAGTCAGGTGACTTTTTTCAGATTGAAGAATTACAGAAAAAAATAGACGAGGCTATTGAAAATCTTCCGCCAGACCTCAAAGAAACGTTTCAACTTAGTCGAATTGAAGAATTTTCCTATAAAGAGATTGCTGAAAAACAGAATATCAGTATAAAAACTGTAGAAGCCCGCATCTCAAAAGTTTTGCGAATTTTGCGGGTTGAATTGAAAGATTTTCTTCCAATAGTATTTTTCACGTATTACTTTCTGTCCAAATTCGAGAACTGAAATTCTTTATTAGTGCCAAAGTTCATTCTTTAAGAATTCGCGGTCGCATATATCGATTTTTCATAAAAAAGATAAATTACCGATAGGGTGATTGCACAGTTGTGTGTTTAGTGTTTGTAATATCAAAATAATGACTGACGAACTCTTTCTCAAAATTCTAAACAACACGGCAACCGACGCTGAAAAAGCTACGTTTTACAGTAGTCTGGAAAATGACGACGAAAAACGCAATGATTTTCAGCGTTACAAAAATCTTTACACTCAAACTAATTTCAATCCGGAGAATTATCGCAAACAGGAATATGAAAGTTTTAGCAGGTTTACTGATAATATTACCTCTGTTAATACGAAAAAGATAATAACTCATTGGTTCCGCTACGCAGCTATCTTCATTGTAGCTTTAACATTAGGTTTCATTAGCGACTACATTTTGACTCATAATAAACAGACCGTACTCGCACAGCGCATTAAATATAGTAGCGCAAAAGGAAGCGTATCTACAATTTATACTGAAGACGGCTCAGCAATCTGGCTAAGCTCCGGCACGAATCTGACTATGGGGAAGAATGAGGAAGGAGAAACAATTGCTTTACTTGATGGAGAAGCATATTTCGATCTCGTTCCTAACCAGAATAGAAAGTTAGTTGTTGATCTCGGAAAATTGAAAATCAGAGATATAGGCACAAAATTCAATGTGCGCGCTTATCAATCAGAACAAACAATCTCGACGTCGTTAGTTGAGGGGCAGATTGACCTTATTAAAGATTCTGACAATTCTCGTTTGACGATCAATCCTGGAGAATACGCAAAATTTAACAAAACAGACAAAAATATAATTATAAACCAACAAGATCCATCTATCATCACGGCGTGGAAAGATGGAAAATTTGTATTTATTGACCAGCCTCTTTCTGAAATATGTACAGAATTGGAAAACTGGTATAATGCTGATATACAAATTGAAGATGAGGTGTTGGCGAATACCAGATATACCAGCGTAGTAAAACGCAGTACAACAATAGAGATGGTGTTAAAAATCCTTTCAATAACCGATCAGATACATTATGACATAACCAATAAAAAAGAAGGAAAAGACATTATTAAAATAAGGAAATAAAAATGCACCCGTGGAGGGGTGCATCCGAATTTCATATAACGAAACTGAGTGGAGTCAGTTTCAATTAATTACTTAACTCAAAACAAACGTATGAAAAAATGTTATGATTTGCTATGCTTTGCACAGCGAAAGTGGAAAAAACCTATCCTCATTATGAAACTAACTATTGCAATGCTATTGCTGGCAGTCTTTGTCGCAAGCGCAAGTTCGGTCTACTCCCAGACTGCACGAATCAACCTAAAAATGAGAAACGTCCCTTTAGTTGATGTTTTCCGCGAAATTGAACGGAGCAGCGAATTCGGCTTTTTCTTCAAAAGTGAAGAAATGGACCTGAATAAACTTGTTTCAATCGATTTGAAAGAAGCTACAATAGATCAGGTGTTAAAGAAGATTCTTGTTGACAATTATGATTATCGTATTGTTGATAAAAACATCATCATTACCCGATCAAATGTATCCGACATGGAACAGCAAAAATCGGTTACAGGGAAAGTTAGCGATCCATCTGGAGCGCCACTCCCGGGAGTAACTGTAGTAATAAAAGGATCGACAACAGGAACAATTACTGATGCTGAAGGA